>ENA-OVHL01000003-OVHL01000003.1-human-gut-metagenome-genome-assembly--contig:-NODE-3-length-268412-cov-14.6271_pt1 | contig 268412 bp, 236 predicted proteins | sample MGYA00248649_ERZ507516 | MGnify/ENA primary metagenome ERZ507516 (study PRJEB26165, sample SAMN02676151) | human gut metagenome | isolation source: stool | host: Homo sapiens | place: USA | study: EMG... | reverse complement strand
GCCGCGGGCGCGGTTGCCCATAAACGCCTGGGGTACGGTCAGGTACAGCCGCTGCTGCCCGGCATCAAAGCGGGTGGTGGCGTCTTTGATCATTTCGGTTAACGGTACGCAGGCATCTGCCGCCATCACATCGATACCGGCAATGGCGGACGTGTTGACGCCCATGCTGGCCAACTGTCCGCGCGTCAGGCAGGGTGCCAGTCCGTGGCCTTTTTCATCAACATTAAAGGTAATATCGCGGGTGGCCATATACCCGTCATTGAGGTAGATATCCGCGCGGTAGGTACCCGGCGGCAGCTCCTGGCCTTTTTCAAAACCGGACAGATCCGCCACGGCAGCGGGATCGTCCGCTAAAAAACGTGGGTTGAAATAGAGTTCTGCCTGCGCGTAAAAAGCCGGTGAGGCCAGCAAAAGGGCAAGGGGGATCTGCGCAAATGCGCGAGCAGCTCCTGGAGTAACACGCCGGGAGCCCAGGTGGTCGAGTCCATATTTCAGATGTGACATAGTCCCTCCGGTAAAAGTCGCCCGGCTGTCAGTTCTTATTTTTATTTCCGGGAGAATGGGTCTCCCGTCAGTTATTGGGTCGCGCCCTGCATCCGCGGAGTCAGCGCGCCGTAGTCGTTAATCGTCCGGTATGTAATCTCGCGACCCGCATCGGCGGGTAAGCTGACGCTGGCTTCACCCATCGGCGGAACCAGCGCATTTTTCAGCACCCGGGTACCGGCGTTGAGTTCGGTGACCGTCAGGTAGTAGGGAGTGGGGTTGATCAGCGTAAGCGTGCCTGCGCCGCGGCGGAACTTCAGCTTTTCCGCAGCCTGATCCGGCGGCAGCGCCAGCTTTGCCGGGCGGTAATAGAGCTTGATGCGGCTGATGATCGCCAGCTGTAGCGTGTTGTCGCTGAGCTTTGATTTATCCATCGACGGGATCGCTTTGACGTTCATCCAGAACAGCGTCTCCCGATCCTGCGGCAGCTGGTTGCTGGTGGCATCAATGATGCGCAGGGTATTCTCTTTTTTTCCCTGCATGGCGAACAGCGGCGGGGTGATGACAAAGCGACCGTCCTTCGCGCCATCGGCATTCTCCACCCATGACTGAATCAAATAAGTGCTCTTTTCGTCGTTGTTGGTGACCGCCAGCTGAACCTGCTTTTGCCCGGCAGGATAGATGACGCGGGTCGCTCCCAGCGCCACGCCGGCCTGGGCCTGAGCGCTAAAACCGCTGGTGGCGAGCAGTAATAGAGCCGCCAGTAAACCGCGCATCCCGCGCCGGGTAGCCAGTGTGTTTTTCATGCTTATCTCTTTCTTTTTCAAAATTATTTCCTGTTACCGGCGCTGATTACTGGTAGGTCAGGGAGAACCATGCCTGAGCGTTGGCCGCTCCCCCGGTCACCTGATTCCCGGTGGCTCGATATTTAGCGACAAAATGCAGGGTGGTCGGGCCGGTGTGCAGCGGCGACCAGCTTCCTGGCGGCGCATTGAGCGGGATCTGGCTGCCGGTTTTATCAAACAGAGCAACGCCCACGCCGGTCGCTATCCCCGGTCCTTCGCCCACCGATAGCACGTCCGGGTTTTTACCATCGGCAACGCCGTAAAACGCCACGCCAACGCGCTGGCTGACGGCGGTGCTGCACTCCTGCAGGTGGATATCGAAGGGGACGGGGTTAGTGTCTTCCCCGGCCGAATGAAACCGATTGCTGCTGATTTGTCCCATATTGACCGTCATCTGGCGGTCGCCCGCTTCAACGCGGCACGACTCGGCAATAACTATCCCCTGAAAGCGCATGTTTCCGCCGGGCAGCATAACGTTCCACTGGTTACCGGCCAGCGCCAGCGGCGGGAGCAGGAATATCAACAGACCTGACTTCATCCTTTGCATCGTTATTACCCTCAGTCTTTTTCGGATAACGGGCCTTCCTGGCCCGACGTGCCTCCCTGCCTGATGAAGAAATTACTCGTACTGCACTTTAAAGGTGGCGTCCGCGTTAGCGGTACCGGCAGTCGCGACGCCTGTTGCAAAGTAGCGTGCCTGGAATGGGATGACGTTGGTACCATTGCTAAGCGTGGTTTGTGCGCCGAAAGACGCGCCATCCAGCGCCAGCGGGGTGCCGGTACGGTCAAGGATCTGTACGCCGACGTTAGTCGCGCCGCCTGCGGCAGAACCCTGCAGGGCCAGTACCGTTGGGTTTGTACTGTTAATCGCCGTGCCAGCAAAAGCGATCGCGGCCTTCTCGGAAACGGTGATATCGCAATCATTCAGTTGGATGTTGAAGCCAACAGGAGAGCTGGTGCTACCCGCGGTGGCAAGTTTCGCTGAGCGCACCTGGCCTAACTGCACGGTTTGATCGAGAGAACCGGCATCAACTGCGCAGGCCGCATTAACCACTTCCCCTTTAAAATGCACCGTACCGCCGTTCACCGTAACGGTATCGGCCAGAGCCGCAGCAGAACTCAGGGACAATGCTGAAATAACGATAAGTGCTAATTTGTTCATGGTAAAACTCCTGTTTATGAATAATCCTGAAGCTATGCTTCACTTGAAAAGACATTTATTGTTGAAAAATAATTTTTGAAACGTAATCCTGTTCTTACAGCCTAATTTATTCATCAGGTTGCGGCGATGCGTATAAATAGTCTTAAGTTTCACGCCAAACTCTTCTGCGATCTCCTGGTTGCTTTCCCCTCTGCTTAACATGCTTAACATCTGCTTTTCACGCAGACTTAGCCGGAATTTAGTATGGTAATTTCCTGAGGTCTCTTTCTTTAAAAAGAAATTCAGGATACTTCGGGTATTACTTTTCTTATCAAGTACGGTTATTTTTTCAAATAGTTCGGACTTATAAAAAGCCAGGTCGCTGGATGCAAAGGCGACAATGTTCTTATTCGAGAAGTAAATCCACTCCGAACCCGTAAGATCGTTAGAGTCGAGATCTATAATCAAAAAGAAATTGTCAATAAATTCTTCTCCAAGCAGTTCAATCAGGCCCAGAGTAAAATATTTATCCTTAGATAAAATATTAGTTGATAGAGTCATATCTGAACGCGATCTCATCCTTGGGTTGACCTTTAACTCAACGTTAATAAAACCATTCAGCGAATTAAGAGTAATCTAACATTGCCCACCTCAATGAGGCATGCGGTCGATGCTCTAAAAGAGATAACGGCTGTAGATATAGGTTTATTGTGTTTTATTATTCGAGTTTTTGCTGTTTGTTTGGTGTTTAATTTTATGTGTTGCATGAAAAATAGATTTTTATAAATTAAAAATGATAGGGTGTACTTATCGTTAAACCCTGAACAATAGTCACATTCTTTGTATTGGAATTTTCTTAGGGAATATTCCTTGAGTAAACGCGATGATTTTTATCTTTAGCGTATCCGGTTTTTTTTAATTACTGAAAATATCCCGACAAGAGACTCGGGAAGTGACCTCTCCCGCTAAATTTAGAACGTTAATCATGAGGGTGATAATATCATCGTAGATAATTTCATACGTCATGAAATTAATTACGCGACGTTATCATTCCATTAGCCTTTAAATTTCTCTTTTCTACACCTCCGGAGCATTTTCAGCTCAGATTTCACGAAACCCCACTCACTCGATACGGTTATTTCTGCGTTCAGTTAATACTGATAAGCCCGGCGCGCCGCTGGTTTCGATGAGAGCTATAGTACCATTGTGATTTATTTTAGTTATATGTATTCTGTTTTATCGATTTTTAGGAACTATAATTTGGTTTATAAGTAAAATACCGTTATATACAGCGCAAAATGCTATATATGCAGATGTTTTGCGGACGGTGTGCGGCTGAGGATAATTTGTAAGGCTAGTTTATGATGTACAAAATTCAAGGGACGATCTATTTCAGAAGTGATGACGGCCTGATGTGGCTGGATGAGGATGCATCCGTCACGCTAACAGCAACCACCGGTCGCCTGCTTAAGTTCCTTTTAGACCACAGAGAGCATGTGATTTACAGGAATGAGATACTTGAAAAAGTGTGGGACGCACATGGGCTGCGGACGTCCAGTCATAGCCTCAATAAGTATATTTCAGATCTGAGAGCCGTTTTCAGAAACCTGGGCTGCACCGAGGAGATTATCGTTACCGTTCCGCGGGTGGGTTTTATGATATCTGCAGCCATTGTTATTGAAAGAATGGATTATCCTGCTCTCGCGGTAAATGGCGAAAGCGAAGGAGAAGCGGCGGTTGTCGGTCGGGGCATCGGTTCAAATGAGGAGAGCGAGACATATTCTGCCGGGGGGGTTAAAAAGGCCCGCTATGCACTACTTGCGCTGTGCGCGTTAGTCATGCTTTTTCTGAGCATTCAAGGCGAACTGTATCGCCCACTCTTTGCCGCAGACGAGGATGAAATCTATTTTCTGGGGAGCGTCGATTCATGCCCGGTCAGAACTTTTAACGTAATACCTCAAGGGCAGAAGCCAAAGATGATGGCCCTGGCTCAGAATCTTATTAAGAAACAAGGAATGCTGTGCTCAGGCAATAGTGTTTTTTACTTTAATGTATCAGAGTCTGTATTAAAAGCCTCTGAAGCAAGAGTATTTTTAGCCCACTGCATTAACTCAAAAGTTAAGAAAGGTGATTGGTATTCATGTGAAAACTATTACAGGCCAGATTATGAAATACCAGGATAAAATCAGGACCAAAAGCATTTACATTCTATTTCTGGTGTTGGTGATAGGGTTGATTTTTCTCTGGCTGGTAGGGCATCTTTATCGCAAAGACGACTTTGATTGCTCAGCCAACCTGAGAATTGAATCGACTTCATTTGCCTTTGATGCAAAATTTAAAACCTTCTTGCTTATGCGGGAAAATAATACCGGCTATTTTGATGTATCCGGGAAGGTGCTAGTCGATGACGTGAAGTACAACGTTGAAAGGGCGTACCATTTCAACTATGAAAAGAAAGCGAATAATATTTATCACCTAACCAATACCACAGTCTCTAAGAGAAAGGCCGACACCATGATCGAGGGTATGATGCAAAAAGTCTTTTTTAGTCCCGATCCGGATTCAGGACGCTATATCAAGATACAAAGAATGAAAAACGCCTGGATCGTTCAAAGTCTTTATTCCCCTTCGTTTATCTGTGTAACCAATTGAAGATAAAGGTTTTTAGATAATGGCGTTGTGACCAGGGGAGTGACGCTCTCCTCGTATGCGATCCGCGCTAAGGCGCTTTTATATTAAAGAAGGCCGTTTCTCTGTCAGATATCTCAGAAAGCAAAAAGCCTGCTTCAAAAGCAGGCTTCTTAAATCTGGCTCCTCTGACTGGGATCGCCTTTGCCATTAACTGGCTAATAAGTAAGCTAAACCTTAATGCACTTTCTGTCAAGACCACCAGAATGACCACCAATTGTTGCGGGTTACATCAATCTGGTATTAGCGTTTGCGGCACACTGAACACTGCTGCTAATAAATTTCTGCCTTCTAAAAATAGGCCTAACGTTGAATATTTACAGTTTTCCAAACGGCCCTTTTCAATACAATGATTTTGCTGTATTCAAACGACTTTTTACGCAGTGAAAAAATTTAGGCGTTTTTCTGACATTGCATAACCATTATGGTCAGGTATGTTGCCAGCGTTGAATATAATGACGAGGGTAGATATGTATGAAGGTGTGAGTTGCTTCTTTACAATTAATATCACAGATTGCTATGATGTCTTCAATAATTAATATTATTTTAGGTGAATAATTTGTTATTAATAAAATAAAATCCAAATCCAGGGTCAGTGAATTTTAGATCAAACCTTCCTTTATTGTACTCATTAGCTAACTCATTCTCATATAATTCTGATATTCGCCCCCAGCATTTAAATTCCATAATTTCAGCATCTTCAACTATAAATTCACGCAATGTTATCCAATTTGATGGTGCTTCAGGCCAAGTTGAGCTGATTTCACGCAAATAGAAGTCTGCGTCATTTATGATTTCCCATAATGAATAGGTATTACCTGTGGATTCGTACTCCCATATTATATGCTGTAGTTCTGCTGCTATGCCTTTTTCATTACATGTATAATACAAGTTATTTTTGAACGGATTAATATCTACAATTGTAATGCTATATGCTGCAAGACTGTACTTTCTGAAATCTCTCCATAAAAATGCGAAACCATGTGAGTGGAGCCTTGATGCTTTATTAACCATTCTTTGAAATGATGACTTAATTTGTTCTATGTTTTTTTCAATGTCACTTACCTCGCCTCCAGAATAGATATCCTTTCCGTAAATACAAAATTGATAGCCACTAAAGTCTTTTGGGCTAAGTTTTCTATCGCTATAAGCTTTTGTTAAAATCGCAGGTCTTATACACTCAAGTTTAATTCCAGACTCATGTTTTACTGGTCGTAAGCAAAGAATACTCCTGTTTAGCCAAAAAATCTCATTGAATATATAATTTTTGATTAAAGTTGGCCAGTCATTAGATATGACTACATTTATCACATCCCCATCGGACATATTTGGAAAGTAAGTTTTCAAGGCATTGGTATATGCTCCCAGTTCGGTACCGGCTTGTCTGGTTGGGTTTGGTATATTCTTGATTTCAATAATTATCCATGCCTCGTAGTCAACTGAATATAAAAGAAAATCCGGACGTAGAATCTCATCTGAGAATTGTGATATATCTTGATTTTCACAAACTATTTTAGTATTTGATAATGTCTTCAAACAATAATTATAGCTGTCTGAAATTTTTTTATCAACGTAAGAGTACTCTTCGTCTGAAAATGGAATTATTAAGCTAGCTAATCCTTCTGCTTTATTTAGCTCTGAACTCAACCACATTTGCATTTCGCTTTCAGATTTGAACAAATCATCCTCACTTATATATGCTGAAGGTTTTGCCAATGCATTGTTATTTCTTAGTGATGCAAGGGTGTTTATATAATATAATATGCTTTTTCTATGCGTAATCTGCAATGGAAAAACTCATATGTAAATTAACCATATAAACCCGGGGGAGTTATTTGGTTTATTTAGATATATCTTAATAAATTCACATTATCATTTTTGTGTTATACACACCTCTAAGGTTTGATGATGAATTATATTACCACCCAGCCAGTATTAAGTTCTTACCTAATTAGCTAATCCAGGCGGGTGGATATCTTTAGTAAACTCAATTTGAATTGAGTGATGTCTTCATGGTAACGGTTTTATACATAAAGTGAATATCTCTAAGTTGAGAACAAGGCAACGCCAAGTTCGCTATTTTAAAATACATCACTGGATTAAACGAATTTTTCCGAAATAAAAAAATGTTTCGACAGATGTTGATCAAAATCCTTCGCTAAACTAGAAAGAAATTTACATTTTTCTGTTATGTCGGTCAAGTCCAAATTGACAGTGTCACCGTGAGCAATTTTATTTCTTAACTCTCTTATATTGTGAAATGTTTCAACTGAGTCATCATTTAATTCGAATGCGAATCCATTGGTTAAAAAATCAGGAATTTCAAATGATTTTATATTTGAGTTTTTTTCTGATATTACTCTCAACCCGAATGCTGAGAACATTTCGCTAGGGAATCTATAATCTCCCCTTTTAAGATTATTAGTTGCAGTTTTACATACACCAATGGCGTGCCCTTTTACATCATCTATATTTCTTAATCGTCGTCTGTTTTTTTCTACTGAGCTATCATCTGAATTTATATTGTTAAGGGTTCTGCACTTGGATTTATTAATTAATTCATCTATTCCGCCATGGAAAGATATTAGCTCTGATATTATTTCATAAATAAATGATTCAAAAAAACTGAAATTACTAAGTAGTGTATATTTGCACAGTTTGTTTTTGTACCCCTGAGCCCGTCGCTTTAAATCAGTGTTTATATTCTTTTGTTTCTCACTGCTTATGTCACCCTTAGGTTGATAATAGTCTGCTTTGGTGATTTCATTTATAACTCCTTTTTCGAAAAGGATAATATTTCTTTTCAATACTGGAACCGCAGAACAGACCAGAACAGAAAAATCAAAAGTGTCTTGCGTTTGTTTTTTAAATTTCACATAAGATACAGACTGAGTGAAAGTTTTTTTTGAAGAGTTCATGTTGTTCCTTCAGGGTATTTACACGGTCACTTGTTATTATGCTTTCGAGCACAAGATGAATAAGAACAATCAACAACAGACTTTTGTCAAATGTTTTGGGGCATGATTGATTATATACTTCGCGAACCAGCCCGAGTAAGGCTTTTAAAGTTCTATGAATCATTTCTGTCAGAGAAAATCAGGCCTATTAAAAGCCTAGCCATACGAAGACTAAGGTCTAAATGCGTTGCTGGTCTCGCAAATTGTACCAAAGTGTCTCCCTATGCTAGTGCTACTGATCTACACACTGCTCGATCAACATGGTTTTCAATCTTTACATCTATACTACATTCGCTTTCTAACCAGACCGATATCCCTCATGTGAATCCTGACAACGCTACCGCCATCAGGAACATCAGTCCTGGTTGAGTACTTGTAAATCTAAATGTGACTGAAATTCATGGATTATTCAAGAAGGCAATAAGATATCGCCTAAAGTTTAGTCTGCGCGATTATGCAGTTACGACTTGGCTTGTAAGCCTCCCTGCAAAACGAACCATTCACTTTTAGAGATCTTCCGACATACTGTTTATGTCCTCTGAGGAGATCGTCATGCGCAAAGCCCGATTCACCGAGCACCAGATCATCACCGTTCTGAAGTCTGTTGAAGCCGGACGCACCGTCAAAGATGTCTGCCGCGAAGCGGGAATATCGGAGGCCTCGTATTACAACTGGAAAGCAAAATACGGCGGTATGGAAGCCTCTGATATCAAAAAGATGAAAGATCTTGAGGACGAAAACCGCCGACTCAAACAGATGTTTGCCGATCTCAGTCTGGAATGCCGGGCGCTGAAAGACGTCATTGAAAAAAGCTTTAAAACCAGAGATAAAGCGGGAGCTCGTCGGTTATCACCTCTGTGCAGGTGGCCAAATTCAGTGTGCCACTTCACTCCGTGCCGTAAAAGGCGTTGGAGCGGCGACTGTGGCTGTGCTACTTGCAGAAGTTCCAGAACTTGGATCTCTGTCACGTCGTGAAATCAGTGCGCTAATTGGGGTTGCGCCAGTCAATCGTGATTCTGGGACAATGCGAGGTAGACGCACGGTATTTGGGGGACGAGCTTCAGTCCGTACGGCCCTGTATATGTCCGCGCTGGTAGGGACCCGGCACAATCCTGTAATTAAAGAGTTTTACGAGCGGCTGGTTGCTGCCGGAAAGCCTAAAAAGGTCGCATTAACTGCCTGTATCAGAAAACTACTGACCATTCTGAATGCAATGTTAAAGAAGAATGAAGCATGGGGATCCTTTGTATCATCACCATGCTTCGTAATGAGTGGCTAAAGACAGTTGCTATGCTCAAACTATAGGGCAGGATCGTCTACCGGCATAGGGGCAGTCCACACAATGACTGAGAGGTGTCTGTTAAACCCGTGGCGATTCAGACATTACTCTTCCTATGTACACTGGAATAGATTGTATAATCATATAATAATCAATTGGTTGAAATTATTTAGGACTTTTGTATTAATAGTATTGAGATGGTTTGGTCATGGTTCCAGTTCATAAGGAAATAGTTATGGGAATTAGTGTTCGAGTCTTGCAAGCAAATCATGGTGATTGTTTCTTAGTTAGTTATAAGAGCTCAGATAGTGTTTACAACTTGCTAATTGATGGTGGTAATAGCGCCACATTTATGTTTGGGGCTCAAGGGCGCTACAGTGGTGAGCTTAAATGTGTACTCGATGATTTGAAAAAAGAAGGTCAGAAAATTGACTTGGTTATCTTAACCCATATAGATGATGATCATATCGGTGGTTTGCTTAGGGCTTTTGAAACACCAGGTTACCTATGCCAAATGGCTTCTTCTATCTGGTTTAACTCTTCAAGATTTATCACCAAACATTTTAAGGTTGATGAAATTTCAGACAATGATGTCTGTCTTCAAAGTTACTCAACGCAGACAAGTGCTAGGCAAGGGAAGAAACTGGAAAACTTACTTGATGAAATCAATTGCGAACGGCAACCCATAGTTATTGCGGGGCAGAAGTTTACAAGGGGTCCGTTCACATTCACGATCTTATCCCCTGAAGAAGATAATCTACGTAGCCTTCTTCATAAGTGGCCAGATGAGCCAGATCCGGTTGCGACATCCGGTGCTTCAAGGGATTATGGAATGAAATTTGAGGATATTTTGTCTAATGATAAATTCCAGAGTGATCAATCTGTTTATAATGGCAGCTCAATTGCCTTCATCCTTGAAGCTGATGGTAAGGCTATGATCTTTTTGGGCGATTCACATGATGAAAATATTGTCCGTAATTTACGATCTCTTGGTTTTAATGAAGGTAACAAGCTCAAACTCGACCTCGTGAAAATTTCTCATCATGGTAGCCAGTATAATACTAGCCCTGAATTTTTGTCGCTCATAGATGCGCAAAACTTCATTATATCCACTAATGGGAGTAAGCACGGACTTCCTGATAAGAGAACTATTGCACGGATTTTATCTTCAGGAGAAGGCAAAATCGGCTTCAATTATTCGCACATTATCCAGGAGATGCTTCACGAAAATGAGGTTCCATTGTACTCTTCTCGCCTGGTAGCATTAAATGGAGAAATTAGGCTATAAAATGACCGCTTCAAATTTGATGGCTTCTAACGCAGTGATCGTGAACGAGGGCAGTGGTGTTCTTGTTAATGCGATGACTCAAGATTATTCATACGTACTCACAGCAAAACATGTGTTAGCGGAATCAGGTAGTAAAAATATCGTTACTAATCAATATGGTAACAGTCTTAGAGTGCTTGGTGTATTGGTGGGGCAGGAAGAGCATTGCGACTGTGCTGTAATCAAAATTGAATATGTACCAGCTGTTGCTCAGCAGTCCTTCCCTGCAATAGCATTACCCAATTCGGCTTTGCTAAAGTTTGTTGGTTTTCCGGGAACCGAGAGACTAAGCGCTACCCCGCTGAAAATTTATGACGGGCATGTAACAGATGTAAGGGAGGAGCTGATTAGCTTCACGATAGAAGGCAGTCCCTCTAAAACCGCAATCGATGGAATGTCTGGCGGTGGAATGTATTACATAGTTAATGAATATCCCCTCCTTGTTGGTGTAGAATTTGGGATGGACAGTATTCGTCAAGATCTACAATATGGACGTATACAATGTAAAAGTTTAATTGTTTTTGAAGAAATAATTAATTTAAACAGTGCTGCTCCAATGGTTCCCGCTTATTTGGAGTGTTTTTCACGCTTAAAAGAATATATCTTCGATTTTAATGTTGTTGATAAGAATAGAGTTCTGAATCTGAAAAACGCATTAAATATTTTTGCAGATGAACTTATAGACAAAGGTATGCCACCCCCATTTGAATTAATGTCCAAATACAAAACTGATTTGTTAGTAGGTCCATATCAAGTTGACGATGTTAAAAATAAAGAATTATGGGTTGCATATTTTGAATTTCTGATAATCTGCGCAATTCTTGATAATGTAAGTATTGCCAATAGTTCTTATATAGAAAGTTTAGAGCGGCGTAGGAGAATTCTTTATACTCCGGATGGAAGTAATTGGGTCGGAAAGCTTGATGTAATCTTAAAAGTTGCTCGAAAGTTATTAGATAAAAATGGTATAGTAATTGTGGCATCTCCAGAAAATGGAGCAGAATTATTACCGGATGATTTTGAAGTCGATAGAGTTATAAGGAATATTGCGCGAATCGCTAATTCAGGTCCACTTGCTCCTATCGATCAAGTTGAAAAAGAGATGTATAAGAGTTTTGTATTAACGCATCTTGAAGGGCTGAGAAAAAAATGTGTTATAAACAAAGAGAGAGTGTATGCAGAAGTTGAAGCTGGCTTAGACCAACTTCAGACGTTTAAGGAAAGCTTTAATGAATTTATTAAATAAAGAATTTGATTTAGAATTTCTTAAATCTAGATTTTCTGATGCGAATTTCGATTTTTTTGTTTCTAATGATGACTCATCTTATATTTCATGCGTAGCATGCTATTGTGAGAGCGCTAATTACTTGGTTGCGAATTGGACAGCGATTCAGAATTATTTATCTGCTTACTACCAACCGAAAGATGAATTAGCTCTTTGGAATATATATTTAGTTTTCTTTTGTTCCGAAAAATTACCGATTTGGGATAAGTACCTTATAGATAATGATAAGTATTCTGTCAGAAAATTAATTATTGACGGGTTAACTACTCTGCCAAGTATTTCCGAAACTGTAACTTTTCTGAACAATCATCTGCTAGGCGCAGACCTAGAATTAACTGAAATAGAGGATAAGAAGGAGATAGAGTTATCATTAATTGAGTATATAACTGGAACTCCTTTAGATTCAAAGGTTGAGTCGAGAGATGAGCGTATGAGCAGAATTGATAAAATTATTAATCTAGTGAGTTCAAATAAAAATGAAAATAAAAAAAGTTGAAATAGAAGGCTTTCGAGCATACAGATTCAAGGAAGATGGTACTTTCGATTTTACAAATAAAGATGATACTCCATCCAATTTTGTAGCGATCTATGCACCCAATGGCTTTGGAAAAAGTTCATTCTATGATGCGGTTGAATGGGCTATTACTCATAATTTAGATAGATTTGCGGGTGAATATAATAAAAAAAATTATGAGCAAGCTGCCAGGAGTACGAAAGAGGACGGTGTTGCACAAAAAATACTACGTAATAAAGATGTACCAGACGATATTCCTACCCGTGTAACTGTTTTCACTACTTTACCAACCCCATTCGAACAAAGTTTAGGATCAGTTCGTTCTGATTCTAGAGATATAAGAATCGGTGAGAATAAAAATAAAATCAATGGCTATTTTAGAAAAGTGGTTCTTAGTCAAGATGAAATAGATCGTTTTTTAAAAGAAGCAAAGCCGCAAGATCGTTATAAGATGTTTATGGAGAGTTTTGGAGGTGATTGGGAAAAGGCGAGACAAGAGCTAACTATACTATTGAATGACAATAAGGCGGTTTTGTTAAATCTCGAAAAAAACAAAAATGAACTTCAGGAACAACTAGATCAGCCTGTTGATGCGTCAACATTTATACAATTTAATAAAATAGCATCTGAACTTGTAGCAGGAGGTGAAAGTTTACCATTAGTAGATGAAACAACTATAGTTAATACACAGCATGAGCTTTTGGAAAAAATAATCACAAGAAGTCACGAAATAAATTTCTCCTTAAGCAAGAAAAAAATATTGAGAGATTCGATTTCTGAGTATATTTTAAAATTTCCTGATATCAGTTTTCGTACAACCCAGATTATCGAGAAAAAGAATAGACTAGCAAAAATAAATAAAGGAATAGAAGATGTCGGTCGTTATAAGGCATTTCAGTCTACTCTTGAAAAACTTACTATCGAAAAGAAAAAGATAAGTCAGAACTTAAATTTTATAGAAGAATTAGATGGTTTATCCCAAGAGTTTTTAAGCTTGGAATTTAACTTGGAATCAGCTCGAAAGAAACATAGAGAGCTTTCATATGATTATGAAAATGAAAAAACTCTTCTTGATAATTTATTCCAAACAAGAAACCAAAATGATGCTGATTTATCTTCAATCGACAACCGATGTTTATCTATACGTTCTACGTTAGAAAACACTGCGGTTACTTATTCTAATATATCTAATATACAAAATAAAATTTTAAATATAGTTTCTACGCAAACAGAATTAGAGCATAAACTTAATCAAGTTAGATCAGAATACCAAAAAAACAAATCTGAATTAAACAAAGTATCAGATTTAACAATCACCGCCAAATCATTACTTTCATCAGACTTAAGTCTAATTGACTTATCGTCAGATTTATTAAAAGAAGTAAACAACTTATCGCAAGAAATAAATATATTGGTCCTACACGATCAATCAATTCGTAACACACAAGAATCTCTTTCTGCACAAATGGGAGTTCACGAACGTCTAATTGCATCGGGCCTTGAGTACTTAAGTTTATGGCCGACTAATATATGTCCTTTATGTCATAAACCGCATGACTCTGAGTCCTCTCTTAGAGAACAAGTAACAAATACTGACGTAATATCCATGCTTAGTAAAGAGAATACAGCTAAGCTCGAAATATCCTCAAAACGGCAGTCAGAGTTAAATGGCAAGATAGAATCCATCGTACAGAAAGCCCTTGAAATTAAAATGAGTAAACTTGAGGGTTTAAGTAAAAAGGTCAATCAACAAGGAAATGAGATACATCGAGAAGAACAGCACTATACAGCACTTTTAGCTGAAAAACAGTCTGTCCAAAATCAGTTAAACGAGCTGCAGAAGACTGTAGCTGGACTAACTAAAGATGAATTATTAGCTCGCTTAGATGCTGAACTTAAAGAATTAGAGGCCAAGAAAAATGAAGTGATAAAAAACAAGCTGACCTTGACGAAAAATATTAACGTTAAAAGAACGTTGATTACAGAGTTAAGTGGGGCGATCAATTTGCTTAATACGCAAATTCATGAAATGATGTCATCATCTAACTATTTAAAAACAAAAGCTTACTCTGAAGAAAATGGCTTGTCATCGGAGTTTTTGAGAGAACATTATGATGATAGACGCCATTTTTACGTTAAAAATATAAATAGACTCAATTTTGAGATTGATAATATTACCGGCCAGTTAAAAGATCTTCAGAAAGCTATGATAGCCGATTAAATGTGGCTGGATTATGAAGAAATGATTTCTGAAAAAGAGAATATCGAGGATCATATTTCTAAATCAGAAGCGGTTTTACAATCTTATTCATCATTATTAAAACAGCATTTTGAACTGCCAAAATATGAATCTTTAGTTGAATTGAAAGATTTCTTGATAAGCTCACTTGATATAGAAACTAGGCTTTGTAATGGTCTAGAGGAACGGCTTAGAAAATATGATTTATTATCAAAGCTTTTGAAAACAGCAGAGTCGTTTGTAAAAAGTATTAAGTTACAGAATGATATTAATGAAACCTTAGGTCTTATAGAAATAAGAAAAGAAGTTGATTTAGCTCTGACTAAGGAACGAAATCAAGTAATAGAGGAACTTAGAAACTTGATAAAATCTTTCTTTTATGAGGAACTCATTAATTCTATTTATAAGAGAATAGATCCACATCCATCACTTAAGAAAGTGGTGTTTCGCCCAGATTTTGACTCATCAGATAAACCTGGTCTTAATATAGTTGTCAGTGATGAAAAAGGTGATATGGTATCTCCAATATTATTCTTTAGTGCGGCGCAATTAAATATTCTAAGCCTTAGTGTCTTTTTAGCAAGTGCTTTGCATGCAAAAGATGATAATGGAAATGTAATTGATGTGATTATGATTGACGATCCAATTCAATCAATGGATTCAATTAATATCCTATCCACAATTGATCTTCTTAGAAGTATTACCGTTAGATTCAATAAACAAATAATAATATCAACACATGACGACAATTTCTTTGGCTTGCTCCAACGTAAAATCCCTTCGGAAATATTGGGTGCCAAGTTTCTTAAATTGGAGAAGTTTGGTGTTGTAGTGCCTGTTGATGATTTAAATAATACGTGATTTATTTAGTATTTTAACCATCAAATAAGAACTGGGCCAGTAACGACCCAGTTCTTATTTATAGGAAGAAACCTATTTTTTTTTCGCAATAAAACAAGAGCGAAGATATGGCGCAAATTGTTAAAATATAAAATGTTTTTTAATTTTTTTATCTAAAACCCCTGTTTCTATTATCGTATAAATTGTATTAGTCGCGACTTGATCTGACACATGGCCTTGAAAGGCTGAGAGTTACCGGTTTTGATATGGGTGTCGAATCCTTATACAAAACACGAGGTAACTCTCATGCTTCATACTACCAATCCAGTCATCAAACACAAAGCCGGTTTGCTCAATCTGGCGGAAGAACTCAGCAACGTATCGAAAGCCTGTAAAATCATGGGCGTTTCACGTGATACATTTTATCGTTACCGTGAACTGGCCGATGAAGGTGGCGTGGATGCGCTGATAAACCGGAGTCGTCGCGCACCAAACCTTAAGAACCGTATTGATGATGCCACTGAGCGGGCTGTTGTTGATTATGCCGTTGAGTTCCCGGCTCACGGCCAGCACCGGACCAGTAACGAGCTGCGCAAACAGGGCGTTTTTATCTCCGGTAGCGGTGTCTGTTCCGTTTGGTTACGTCATAACCTTGAGAACTTCAAAAAACGCCTGAAAGCGCTGGAAGAAAAAGTGGCCCGTGACGGCATTGAACTGACTGACAGCCAGATCGCAGCGCTGGAACGTAAAGCCAGTGATGATGAAGCCTGTGGTGAGATTGAAACCGCTCATCCAGGTTATCTGGGTTCACAGGACACGTTCTACGTGGGCAACCTGAAAGGCGTCGGACGTATCTATCAACAGACGTTCGTTGATACGTACTCGAAGGTGGCTCACTGCAAGCTTTACGTCACCAAAGCACCGATTACAGCGGCTGATTTGCTGAATGATCGTGTACTGCCATTTTATGAGTCTCAGGGCCTGCCGATGCTGAGAATACTGACAGACTGAGGTACAGAATATTGCGGCAAAGTGGACCACCATGATTATCAGCTTTATCTGGCGATAAATGACATCGGACACACAAAAACTAAGGCGATGTCACCACAGACCAACGGCATCTGCGAGCGGTTCCATAAAACGATACTGAACGAGTTTTATCAGGTGACGTTCCGCAAAAAGTTATATGGCGATCTTGATACATTACAATCGGATCTTGATGAATGGCTGGCTCACTATAATAATGAGCGAACTCATCAGGGGAAAATGTGCTGTGGCCGGACGCCAATGGGAACATTACTTGATGGAAAGCGCATCTGGGCCGAGAAAAATTTAAGCCAGATGTAATCTGACAGATACCTGTATAAATAACCGGTAACTGTCAGATCAGGTCTGAGCTAATACATATAATGTTTATAAAGAGGGAGCAGGTTGCATTATAATTTCGAATGTTACATTTAGAGTGAACTATAAAACAATGGTTTAATTTTCATCATTTAACTTATCAATGTGCTTTCCATAATTTACGTGTCCACGAATTCGATTTAAATCAGATTCGATAATCTTTCCATTGCGAAGAAGATGCTCATACGTTCTCAATTTGTTTCTATATCCCTTAGTCAATCTCGGTTTGACATCATGAACAAGAAAACCATGAACTTTAAGTCTATTTGGTATCTTGGAAATTTTTAACTTTTCAGTTGCGATGGTCCAATTTTCATTTTCCAGTAAGTTAATAATATTTTGCTTTAAATTTTCAACATCAATACTGAGGTCATCGCTAGAGAATGTTAGATCATCTGCATAACGTGTATAGATAATTTTCTTATCCGCAATAATATCATTAATCTTATCATCAGTATCTTTAAATACTATATTTGATAATACTGGACTACTTGGAGCACCTTGTGGCAATCTATTTTTATAAGTAACAATAGCTGCTATTTTACCGGATTGTTCAAAAGTATACCCAGTATTTCTCAACCCATTGATAACCCTGTCAAAATCTATAGAGTGGAAGAAATCACGTAAGTCAATTGATAAAACCCACTTTGCATTACAGTGCCTGAAAGCCGCTTCATAAATTCCATTTTTACCAGGTATGAATGCATATGCCGAATCACTCACTGGAATATTATCATTCGTCGCCAAGTGATGTGCTAACCATGATTGAATGATTTTTAACCCAACCCTTGGAGATTCAATGATTCTTACTTTTTTACCTTTCCCCTTTGCGATTGGGAAAATACGATAATATTTATCTTTATTCTTTATAATTGAATTAATAAAATGTGGGCTAACACCAATAGCTACTGATAGTACACTCCATGACACGACAGGTGGTAATCCCCTGTCAAACAATCTATTAATTTCAGGGGAATATACGTCACGAACTTCAGGAGACAATGCGCCAAGAAATTGTTGGGCATCATTATATGAGAATAGAAGCGGTAGTGGCGTTTTCATCCAGGTCAGTCCTTAAGCAAAGCTGATGAGGCTTTCGTTGATGACGCCTGTGAAGCAGCAGGCGTTTCGAAGGAGCGCCTGCTGCTTCACAGGCGCACATTCTGTACGCGACCTTCACAAATGGGTATGATACACACCCTCGTGAACGCCACTACCAACGTTAAAAATAACATTATAAGTGTTTCTTTGCAAGATACAGAATTCTATCGACATCGGAACTTTGTTTAGATCTTGTAACCGGAACTAATTCTAGACCCAGATATGTCATTCTGTAGGTGCCTTCACGATCTCTTATAATTAGATTTTTCTTTCTCAATGAATCTAGTTTTTTATTTAGCCAGTCTGACGATTCTATATGATATTCTTTATCTTCCAATGCCTTTTTCATTGTGGGTAAATCGCATGGATATAATATTTTCATTGTTCTCAACATGATCATTAATGTAGGTTCTGGATTATTCTTCTGCTCATACATTAATGCATTTAACTTTATATTTAGGCTGCTAAAATAATCTCCCGCTAGTAATCCCCATTTTTCCTTGTCCTCATCAGACATATTCATAGAAAATATATATACGCTGGCATTTTTAACATCTTCAAATGAGACGTCTAAATCGATAATCTTCTTTCCTTTGAAATTAGCTTTTGCAAGAGCTTTTAACCCTGCTTCTATATCTAATTTACTCTGCGATGTTGAATAAGAAACGAGTACTTTAACCGATAATTCAGATTCAATTTTTTTTGTAATATTTGACACTTGTCGCTTCGTTATGAAGCCATTTTTTGCTGCTGGTGATAATCTATTAATAGGGATATCTAATAAAATGGTTTCGCTAAAATCATTCACTTCCCTTACGGAAATTATTGGGTATTTGCCTAAGATATATTCTAGCATTTCTTTGCTATACAATTCCCACCTCCTGTAAGATTCTTTTTATCTTTGCTTCTTCAGTTTTTATAGTCATTAACCATCCTTTAGCTTCAGCCACTGATGTGGCATTAATTGAAAATGCACCTTCATTAAACATTATTTTTATCTCAGGTTCATAATCAACTATACCCCTCACAATATAAGCTAACGACATTGTAGATGCCATGATCTCAAGGGATGTAAGAACCATACTTTTTTTCGACTGATATCCACCAGGTGTAAGAATGCCGATTTTTTCCCCTTTCTTTAACTCTGCATCAATTTTTTGTTTAACATTGTTTCTGAGTAAGTTAGGAACATCGAGGTGTGCAACATTGGACCATTTGGCCTCTATACTGCTGACAAAGGTTCTTATGCACAAAAAACACGCATAATAGTATCGGTTAAATGCTGAGCGGGCAAAAGCATCAGCAAGAACTATCGTTTGCGCACCTTTTCTATGACTAGCTTTAGCCTGCTTCGTCAGATGTTCTGCGACCTCATAGAGTGCTGTCATAAGATTACCAATAGAATTTTTAATATCTTATAAATCAATTTTGTCGCTATTTCCACCACTTGTGCGCTCTTGATTCCCCGCCGCTTAGTCCACTTTATCTTTATGTAGTTACTGTCGTTAACCATATTTTCATAAGCAAAAGCCTACCAGTACTGGCTAGCCTCAGCAAGAATGCCCCTCAAACGATAAGGTTGCTTTCTTCATTGATTGTAATGACCGCTCCGATCAGACCCAGTTGTTTAGATGACTATAACTTATGTAGCTTAGGCATAGTGCTTCAAATCCAATTTTTGAAGTTCGGCAAGAGTATAGATGTGGAAAACATGGCGATGACGCTCTTTCAGCAGAATATGCTGATGATTAATGATAACGTGTCTTATGCTGTCAAACAGCAGTTCAAGCGCCCGTTTTTTCTGCAAATCGGGCACAACATAAAAAACGTAAATCCACTGCTTGCGGGTACGGGCCAGTAAGTGGCTGGCAATGATCGACTGATAACGGGCTCTGGTTTTCAGGCGGCGCTCGGTCTCAATGGCGATCACGGTGCCGCCAGGCAAGGTGATCAACCCGTCCGGGCGATGTTTTACCTGATACTGGCTGAGAAAGCTGGCCCGGTCGCCGTTAATCCATCCCGAAGCGCCTTTCTTCTCCAGAATAAGCCTGGCGGCCTGATTATCAAGATGGTGCTCCAGCGTCCAGCCGGTGATTTTTGATGGTTCAAACCGAGCAGGAAAGATTTTATCATCCGGGGTTAACACCACCGCCAGCCCGTCGCTGGTGATCCCCCATAATGACATCTTCATTGTTCGTGATTCAAGCACATGCTTCTGTATTAACCCCATTCGTTCTGTTTTTGCCAGTAGCGAATAAAGCGACTTATGATCCCGGAAACCAAATAACTGCATCAGTGTTTTAAAATCACTGTAGGTATCTTCTTTCAGGAAGTTCAGCAGTCGTTTTATTTTTTCGCTGTTACGTGTCTGGCGCTCGTGAAAGGACGAAATCAGCATAACCGCTCCTTAAAAATCCAGCGGGGACAGGTGTTCTTCATCATCAGGTTTCGGCTTTACCGGTTTTACTTCGATTTCGTCGAAGAAAAGAGCCAGGTGCGTTGTCATCACATCCGGCATGGCTGGTTTATCATCCTCGCCAAAATCCAGCATGGTCTTCACCGGGGCTGCCGCTGCGGCAATATCAGGGGAAACCGAAAAGATTTTTAGCTGACGCTTTCTGACCTTTATCGGCGAGATCAGTGAAGCAGAAGGTAGCGTTTTTGTCGTAAAGATAAAGCTGACAAAATCGGGCAGGTTCAGGATCATATTGCTGTCAATAAAGAAACGTTCGGCCTGGCGGATTGTGCGCTCACTGTCGATGGTTTCCGTCAGCATATTATCCGTCTTAGCCTTACGGAGTTCATCATCCACCAGAATCGAGCCTGACATTCTCGCCACCCAGTCCGCCGTATCCGGGTCCATAACCCGGTAAACCAGTTTGAATTTGGCATTTTCAACGACTGCACCGACAACGGCGTCCCCTTTCAAATCTGCCGGGCAGTCTTTTAAATCGGCAATGGACTGGTGGTCCATAATAATATGTACGCCTTTATCGCGTGCCGCGCCTAATCCCTCCAGCGCTGGCCTGGATAAATGGTATTTCAGTTCGGAAAGATAAACAGCAATAGGGCGGGGGACGTCTGTTACTCGATCGCGTTTTTCTGCCAGCTGGTAAAGGCGAACCAGCAGCATGCGCTGGGCGGTAATAATTTTGCTGTTTCGCATGGAGCCGACAACATAACAGCAACCGCCTTCATCAAATATGTGCTTAAGCGAAAAGCCTTCTGGTGAGTTAATGGCATTGAGTAATGCCAGTTCCTCAATCTTCCCAAAGAACGCTTTGATTTTTTCGGCAATACCCTGAACGTAATCACCGTTATAAACATCACGGAGAGTTGCCGATGGGTTATCACTGACAAATTGTGCGGCCATACGGGCGGCTTTCCGGTCGTCGATCCGATAAAAGTCCGATTCCTGACCTTTTTCCGCCAGGCTGAAACCGGCAACAAACATCTCTTCCAGTTCATCGGGCGTGATATCTTCAATCAGGTTTAGCTGGTATTGCTGTTTCCTCAGGTCAATCAAAGCAAAAGGCTTGCCTGCATCCTCGCAGGCTTTGCGGTAAAGGTGGGGTGCCCATTCATCATCCTTGGGGTCCATCACAAACACACCTTCACCGGCCAGAATACTTTGATAAAGCAATATCCCGGTGGCAATCCCTTTACCGGCTCCGGTGGTGCCGATAATATCCGCGTGCTGTTTCTGCCAGTCTTTTAACGGGAGATACATTGGTTCGTTCTCCCTGTCCATGCCGATAAATAGCCCTTTACTCAGGTCGATATAATGCAGCGGGTCATAATGCAGTGTTTCCGGTAGCAGGGATTTTACGGTGCGGACATCAGTACGTAATTCCCGTTCAAGGGTGGTCTTTTTAACAAGGTGTTTCTTTATTCTGTCCAGTTCCGGCGTGAACACCCGACGAAGCATAATATGAAAAATAATCCCGGTTACAGTAAAAGCAATCCGTACTGACCACGCCAGTGCTGAATTATCACTGGTGAGTCTGATTTTATACAGCCACTGAAAGGATCCGCTAACTATCGGAGCCAGCGTGCCGGAGAGAAAACACAGCAGGGAAAAAGCCATAATCAGCTTTTTCCAGAGTGGGGCTTTCTGCCGTTCATCGTTTTTCATTGATGCAAAAAACGGCATCGTCAGCCCCGCTAATAATGCCAGCATCAGTTGTTGCTGTTGCACAAAAGCGAGCAGCGCCAGCATCCCGTTCACTATCGGCGACAGTGAAGCGGTAAGCTTATTTAAAATCATCGTGCCTCCTTCGTCAGCGATTCACCCCATCACATCACCCCATCAGTTCGCCCCACGGTGTCGGGCGAAAAGGCGGGGCGAGCGTATGGGGCGAAGAAGGTGGCCGCATTGCGGCCATATGCAGAAAAGCATGCTTCCCTGCACGAAACGGCGTGTGCCAGTACATGCGGGCTGGACGCCCTTATTGCCTGTCACATGGGGGTAATGTCGTGGCTGAACGCCGCGCCAAAACCCCCAGGGTCAACGGCGGCACACCGTCGCCCGCTACGCGCGACCACCCCCTTTAAGACGGTCGCTTTCGCCTTTTTATTCCCTTTACTCGTTCCTCGTAGCGGGAATAAAAGGGAAGCTGACCTTTAAAGAGGGTGGTCGCGCCACGCTACCGGCTTTTGGCCGGAGACTTAGCTGCGACGGTGTGCGGGGCGATGCCCCCCAAATAAACCGCTGTCGTGGGCGACAGCTTTTCGCTCGCTGGGGCGGCGAAATTTATCCGGCTCCCCCCGGCCTGCAAAATCCGCGTGGGCGCGGCTGTTTGCAGGTGAGGCGCGGTGCCTGAATTATTTTCGCTCCTTAACCCGCGAAAATATTTCTGTCCGCTGCCTCATTTTTACGGCCCCTGTTTCTTCGCTCCTTAATCCGCGAAAAACAGAAGCCGTAAAAACCTGAAAACCGTCACGCTCTGTGCCCGTCTCGCCAGTATTAACCACGAACGCGGCCATATTTACTGATAACCTGACTGATAGCCGCCGGGTCTGCCGAATCACATTCAAGTAAAAACGATTTTCTGGCATCGGCCGTATGGTCAGGAAGAAAACCGTGTTTATTTTCTTTCACGATATTAAAGAATGCCCGTTCAGCGGAATGACATTCACTGCTGCCGCTGTTTCCCGTTGTTTTACCGTACATGCATAAAACCACTTCGCAGGCATCAGCGGCCATTGCGGGTGTTGAACATGACGCCATAACGCCGAGAAATAATAAGGAGAGTATGACTTTCTTCATTTCAGTCACCGGTATGATTAATGAAAGGTTGCGTATTTAGGGTAATGTTATTTGCCAGAGTTATTGTTTGAATGCCTCTTTCATGCTGTTTAAATGAACTGGCTTAAAGTAAATATCACTCATCCGGCGCACATCGCCGTGTATGTCAATACTGACGATGACATCAATGCTTTTAAGTACCTTGCGTAACAGCACATCAAAAGGAATATTCCGGCAGTAGGGGTTTTCATAGCAGCGGTCAATGATCCCTTCAATACATTCTTCCGGGCTGCCCGCGTGCATGGAGGTGATTAGTCCTTCATGTCCCGAGCCGACAATTTTCAGCGCGTCCCACGCTTCACGCCCACGAATTTCCGCCAGTAATATCCGGTCAGGGTTCATCCGATAATTAGCACGAATCAGCCTGCCAGGCGTGACAATAGCGTTATCCCCGGCATCCGCCGGGTAAAAAAGATGAACATAATTGGCGTGGTGATAAAAACGGATTTCAGGATTATCCTCAATGGTGGTTAGCCGGAGATGCCACGGAATATAATGCAGTAGCGTTTTCATATAGGTGGTTTTACCGGAGCCGGTTTCACCCACAATAAAAATCGTTTTGCCATATTCCACCGCTTTTTCCATAAAGCGGGGAATATTCCCGCTGTGATATAACTGAATCAGTGCATCATCCTGACTTTCCGTTTTCTCCTGACCGGCCACGCGCTGATAAAATCCCACATCAATCCATGACTGATGTGTTTTCTGCTCAAACGAGGGTTTGCGTAACGTAATGGATACCGTATTACGCTCACAGGCCGGGGGAATAATCGTCTGAATACGCTCGCCGGATTCGAGCGTGGCCGACAGTATCGGTGACGTATCGTCAATATTATCGTCATGCCAGGACGCCAGTGCTTTGGCAAAGGCGTAACACTGACGCAGCGTGACCGGGGATTCACGCTGCTGCCATGCCCCCTTTATTTTGGTGTGCAGTTCCCCCGGTCGGTTAATCGCGATTTCGGTCAGCCCTTCGACTGGCAGATAATCACCGAACAGCTGATTTTTCATAAAATCCAGTGACAGGTTTTCAGCGCTCATACCATTTCTTTTTCAGCCGTAGTTGATAAACAGAGGAAAAATCAATATCCGTGCCGGTCATGATGCCGATCACGTCGCCCTGGTTCAGGTACATCGTGGGCGGGATACTGATGCTGTTTTCCAGCGTCGTTTTCGCCATTTCCGCCGTGGCGGCGCGGGTGTTTTCGGTATAGTCGGTATTGCGGTCTTTACCCGGCGCGGCATCTGATGCCGCTGCCGCCACGTCCTGCACGGTACTGAGCATCAGGGCATTGCCGAAACGCGCCCAGAAATGGCTGTCGATCCAGCCTGCGATCCCTGCCTCACCGAGCGGGCCGGTGGCCTGCGTATCGGTGAGCGGGATTTGCAGGCTGCCGGGCTCCGGCGTGCGCAGCTCCGTCCACAGCACAAACATCCGGCTGCGTCCGTGTTGCAGTGCCCCGGTGCGGTAGAAACCACGGGCAACTGTTCCCGCCGGGATCAGCCTTACATGGTTGCTGGCGCTCCAGACATCCTCATTGATAAGGCAGGAGATATGGCCGCCAACATCCGATACGAAGCGCCGCATCATCGAACACGGAATATAGCGGTCCACCGGGATATAGAGATCGGGATCAAGGCCCAGCCGTCTGACACCGGTGACGCGGGCAACGCCCGGATTGTCGTTGTTATTGCTGCCTGCCGGTGCTGTCGTATCCGGGCAGCGCAGGCGTCCATCTTCGCCACTGGCCAGCACCGACTGACAGGATGTGTGCGCCGTGGAGGCTGACGGTCTTCCCGACGTTTCCGTGTTGCTGCGCACTCCGCTTCGGGACGTGCGTGTATTGTCGCCTGACCCTGTACTGCCGTTGTTCAGCCCGTCGGCCAGTGCTGCCGCCTTGTTCAGGGCGGGTGGCTCCGGCGGTAATAAGGGAGGAGCAGTGTCGCTCTGACTGGCAGGGCCTGCGCTTTCCTGCCTCCCTGGCCCGAACAGGCCAAACGGGTTACTGTCCATGCCCAGATTCTTACGCTCCTGCTGCACCGCCCCAGAGGAAGAGGGCGGCGCGGTGTCAGATTCTTTCTCATCACCCCTTTTCAGGGCGCTGAGAAGACGATCGCCACCGGATGCCATGGCTATCACCAGCACCAGACTCAGCAGGCTGACGATCAGCGTGCGGCGACCGGACGCTTTACGAAAACGGGTCACTTCCGGCTGGCCGGGCGGCGTTTTCTGCTCCGGTTCCTGGTATGCCTTCGCCACGCGGGCGCGTTCACGGGCTTCCGCTTCCCGCTCTGCGGTGGTTTTTTCCGGCTCGTCCGGGAATGGTTTGTCGCTCATTTTGCCTCCAGCGTAACGGACGGTGAAACGGTGTCGCTGTTGGTCAGCGGGATACGCCCGAATTCGGCGTTTTCGATCCCCACCACTGATGTGCCGTAACGCAGAACCAGCTGCGGCGATGCCGGAACCACCATCACGGTGTAGTTGCCCCGTTTAATCGTTCCGGGCGTGACCGCCTGCTCCTGGCCGTTAATCACCCGGAAGACAGAAGGCAGGGTTTTCGTGGGGGAAAAACCGATATACGCGAAACGACCGTCATCCCAGGTAAAGTCCGGGGCGATGAAGGCTGAGCCAGCTGCCACCCGTTTTGTATAGCGCCAGTTGCGCGGCGTGGTGGCCTTCCCGAATGCCGCCGCTATCCGCTGCCGGTCCAGTGCTTCCTGCTGATGTTGCTGACGGGCGGCGCTGGCAGCTGCAGTCTTTTTTCGCAGTTCGTCGGGATAGAGGTAGCGGATAACAAAGGCCTGAGCGGGCGAGTCGCGGTCCAGCACGTTCAGCTCCAGGCTGTAATCGCGCTTCGAGGTCACCACGAACAGATTGGTTTTCCAGTCTTTTGCCGTCGGCAGAAACACCTGGCTGACGTTGTTGCCGCTGGCATCCGTGACCGGCTGGGTAATCGGGTTCGGGCTGACGCCCACCCGGTTATCGCTTTTTGTCACGGTCCAGCCTCTGGGAAAACCCGCCTGCGCATCGATAACGGTTTCATCATCGTCAAACACCAGCATGGTGACGTAGCCGGGGCGGGTACTGACGACCGTGGCGTTCTGGCTGTTGTACGTGACGTTCTGCATCCGGCTGTCATACTCGCTGCCGCGCGGTGTCGCTGCGCCCCATGCCAGGCATGACACCATTAAGCCAGAGAGGAGCAGGGTATGTTTCAGCATCATTCCCCCCTCAGCTCTTTATCGCGCTGGTAGCTGGTGACGATAAAGCCCAGCGGGTTCACTTCGCGCTGGCTGTCGGTCAGTTGCCGGTGCGGGACGTAGCGGTAAGTGAGGCGGATATTCCACACATCCGTTTTCACGGAATTATCAGCAACACGACGAATTGTGCGCTTAATACGCAGTGTTGCCAGATTATCCGGCCCGGTGGCAGGCGCATGCACATTGGAAATAATGTCGATATAAACGACATATTCCGCCTTATTAAAAATCACGTCCGGTGCCTGGTCGCCGTTAAACCCGTCCAGATAGTCCCGGTTCACGCTGTCGCTGTTAAATAACTGCACGTCGTCATAATCACGCTGGAGGGAGAAATAATTATATCCCTCGCGAAGTCTGACATAGTGTGCTGCCAGTGAATGTGCCAGCGCTTTTTCAGCAGCAATATCCCGCTCCTTCACGCGGGTCATATATTCATAGCGACCGGTCTGTTTATCCACTGACCATAATTCAGTGTCGGTGGTTTTCAGCGGCAGCAGAATAATAATGGCCGCAATCGCCATTGCGGCCAGAACCAGTCCGGCAGCGGCCACCCGCCAGGCGGTTTTTCGGGAACGCTCTTCCTTTTCCAGCAGGATGGATTCAAAAGAGCGGGAAACATTAACAATGTTCTGAATATTAGACATGGTGAGCCAGCTCCTGAATGATGGCGGGGGAATTCACCGGCTCGGGTTCGCCGGATACCGGCGGGAGGTCGCCCTGATGCTGTGCGCAGCCCGTGAGCGCGCACAGCATCAGAAGGAAGATGCTGAATTTCATGGAAGCCCCTTATCGAATGGATGCAGGAATGCCGTACCGGTGGCGCAGGCCACCGCGTGACGGGGAAAGGAAATTAAGGGTCGGAAGGATTAACGGTGACGCTGCCGGTGCAGGCGTTTCATGCTTTCGATGGCGGCGGCGCGTTTCTGCCAGGCGCTCACGGTTTTACCCGCGCCTGCGCCGGTCGACGCGGCGATGGCCATGCCGCCTTTCGCAGCCAGGCGGGCACCACCCTTCACACCCGGACCGGTGAGGTCGGCGGATTTATTCGCCAGTCCGCTCAGACCACTCATGGCTGCCCCCTGCAGCACCGCCTGTACGGCGGCCCCGCTGAGTGCGCTGGCGAGCTTCGCGGAGAACCAGACCACCACACCTGCCGCAATCCCTGCCAGCAGGCACTGCGCCGCCAGCGTGACCATATTGGTTTCAGCGGATGTTTTTGTTGCAGCATCCAGTATCTTATTCAGGTAATTAATGGCGATACGGATGGATAAGGCAGAAAACATGATCGTTAATATTGCCGCGAAAATCGTTTTCAGCCAGTTATCAAACATCGGTTTAAGAAAACCGTAAAACAGGCAGAAAATAAAGAGCGGCGCGGTGGTCGTCATTAACAGGATGGTGATTTCGGCGAGCAGGTTCACAAAGGTGGCTGCCATCAGCAGGACAATAGAGCCGCCCCATACCAGGACTTCGGCAAGGCCACCATTCAGTTTGACGTAAGTTGAGGTGTCCATATTAAATAACTTTTGCCCCAGCGCCTGTGCCTTTTCCCAGACGGTATCAAGCAGCGCCCAGATATTATCATCGCCGCTGATACCGTCTTTGAGTCCCTGGATAGCTGCTACCGCCAAATCCAGCCAGCCATCCCGGTTTAACGCAAAGGTGGTGATCAGTAACATTCGCCCCACATCCCAGGCGACATCTTCTACCGGGGTCCGGAGTTTGCCAGCCAGCGTCTGATAACCGCGAAACAGTATAAACAGGGTAAAAGAGCTGACGATGATGACGCTGATCATCGTGCCGTAAGTGGAAGACTGACCTTCCAGTACGGCATTCAGTCCATCCATGATGTTTTTGTCCATACCAACAAAAATACCACCGGACATGGTGCCTCACCTGATATATAAAGAAAGGAAATAGAAAACAGGGAGGATTCCCTGTTTTGCTGGAGGAGAAATTACTGTGTCACTGCATTTCGTTTTTCAGCTTCCTGCTGAAATATCGCCTCGAATTTCTCCTTAACCCCGGGCTGGCCTTCCTGTGCAAACATAAGTGCTGCCCGGTGGGCAAATTCGCAGTTATCGCTTGCCTCGCCATCCTCCAGGCATTGCGTATAAACCGCATAAGTTTCGTCAGGATGCTGCTTATACCAGGCTTCGGATTTGGTTTCCTTGCAGCCGGACAGTAATATCACGCCTGAGAGTGTGCATAAGGTGAATAAGGATCTGAGCACGGATAACCTCCTTATAAATTATTAAGGTCAGCAACAGGTGCCGTTAGCTGCTGCTGTTCAAAGGCTTTCTGTCTTTGCTGTTCCAGCAATGTCGTTCGCTCTTCAGCCTGTCTGACAGACATCTCCCACTGATTCGTCAGCGCATTTAACTGTACGCTTTTCGTCGCGATGGCGTTAGCCAGATCCTGAGACTCTTTCGAGTCCTGCGCATTCGATATACGGTCAGATAAGTCTGATATATCGCTGAGTGTGCTGTTGATCCTGTTTTCAACGCCAGTGGTATTCTCAACCGCCATTGCCTGATTGAGGATCATCTGTTTACAACTGTCGGCCAGGGCCTGAGATTTTATTCCTTCCTGTTCCTCGCTGCATACGCTGAATGATTTGTATTTATTGTAAAGGTTTTGCAGTTCAGCAGAATATGAACTGTTTTTCGTGGTCAGCAGATCATCCAGTGAAATACCGCTCTTACGGAGATTATCAATATCGGTTTTCAGGCTTCGGGCATCGCTGAGAAAACCCTGAATATCCCGCACGCCGGTTGCAGTGGCTAACTGTTTTTTATACGCATCAAGTTCGCTTTTATAATGAGTAACCGTATCCTCCCATTGCTGTAATTTCTGCATCCACTGGTTAATGGATTCGGTATTCTGCACGGCGTCGAAAACCGGTATTCCGGCGCTGGACGCCTGCGTCGAGAAAAATAACGATAATGCCAGAAAGGTATATCTGGTACGCATATCAATGACCTCCGTATGAATATTAGATTGCCCGCTCAAGGAAGGTTTCTTTCCATTCATCAGGTCGCATACCGTCCTGATAAATGGCATCGAATATTTTCAGGTTGTCCTCACTGCCGCTGAGAAGCCGGGTGAGTTTACCCAGTCCGGACAGATCCATTTTCGCCATTGCCACAAACGGGCGGGTTTCTCCGGCCTGTAACGGTGTTTTCAGGATGACCATATAATGCTCGCCCGGATCAAGGTTTCTGACCGTGTCATAAACACTTTCCGGCACTTTCATTTTCTCCACGTAATCCGCATAGCTGGCTTTCGGATTGGCGAGGAAAATCTGGGTACCGCACTGCTCAATAATCGCCGGGGCGATGGGGTGTCTGACGATTTCATCCGGTGACTGTGTTGCCGGAACGAAGATACCGTTCAGCTTTCGGATGACTTTCAGCATATTGAGGGAGAAGCGGGAAAATTCGACATCGGCCAGCCAGCGCCAGAACTCATCCATAAACATCACCAGACGGCGACCGTCCAGAAGGCTGGTCACACGGTACAGCAGGTAAAAGGTCACGGGACCGCGAATATCGTCATCATCCAGAAATTCGGTGCCGTCGATACCAAAGTTATCGACATCGCTGATGGTGAATGTATCGGCCTCGTTATCAAACACCCAGCCGAACTCGCCCCCCTGCGCCCACTGTTTCAGGCGAATACGCAGCCCGTTGGTGCGGGCGTCTGTGGTCGGCGGCTCCGGCAGCACTTCCAGCAGCCGGGTGATCCCGTACCGGCGGTACTCCGGCGGATAGTCCAGCATGATGGTGTCCACGGCGGCACTGATCCGCTCCTCATCGCGGGGATCGAGCGGCTTACCGTTGCGGCGGCACAGCATGCGCACCAGCCGTTTGATGAAACTGATGTTCCGGCGGGTTGGCTCCAGTGCAAACGGGTTGAAGCCGGTGGGCTCGCCGGTACGGATGCGGAAGTATCGTCCACCCATCTGGCGGATCGCCATCTCCGCCGCCCGATCCTTATCGAAATACACCGTGGTCAGCCGTTTGATGGTGGCAGAAGGCGCAAACGACGCCGGGTTACGGTACTTCTGCATCAGTTGTTGCATGATGGTCATCAGCAGGGTTTTACCGGAGCCGGTTTTCCCGATAATCGCCGTATTCCCCGGCGTTTTCTCACCGGTGTCATCCCGCCCTGCCTGGCTGTCGTGCAGGTTGAGGTAATACCCGCCACCGCCGGGAGATGTGAGGATGGCGACGGCTTCCCTCCACGGATTACCGCTGCGTTTGTGGGGATGGAAGTTATGCAGGCAGGCCATATCGGCAAAATTCTGGCTGCTGACGGCTACCAGTCGGGGACGCAGCGTATAGACTCCCGGCAGTTGAGCCAGATATGCGGCGGGCAGTGACAGGGTGGAGAGCGTTGTCATAATACCCAGATCGGCGAAGGGCTGGGCCAGAACGTTAGTGTCCTTCACCACCTGTCCGGCACTGTCTGAGGAGATCAGCAGGGAAAAGTGGAATTTACCGCACGACACATGCCCGGACTGGAGCAGGTCGCGCAGGACAATCAGCTCTTCGCGCTGGGAAGTCGCGTCGTCGTCCGTGGAGTTAAGCCGTTTTTCCGCCAGCCGGATATGATGCTGCGCCTCATCCCGTGCCATGCAGGTAAAGGACTGCGTCAGAACATACTCGCTTTCGGCGTACAGCAGCGCATCCAGCATACCAGTATGGGTTTCCGGGGAATAATCCTTAATCTCAAGGCTGCGGAAGAAGCGGGAACCGCTGACCGTCTGGCATTCACCGGTGTCGGTGGTGAAAAACACGTCCGGCGTGCTTAACGTTTCATAAAACGGCGAGCGCGTTACGGCCACTTTCTGCCACTGGCCGGTGATCAGGCGGTGGAAGAACGCCACTTGCGAGGAATATACCCGCCCGTTTTCTTCATATATCCCCAGCGGCATTGCCATATAGCGGGATAATGAAGATTCCAGTGCTTCGCGGTATTCCAGCATGATTTTGAGCGCGTCATCCAGTGCTGCCAGGCGTTTACCGTGCGGTTGCGCTTTCATGGTTTTCTTCTCAATCTGAGAGAACGGTGCGTAGCAGACGGTGAAAAACAGCCGGTGCCGCCAGAACGGTTTTTCTTTTACCGGCTGGTAATACCGACGTGTTACCTCATCGGAAAAGGGAATACCGGAACAGGCTTCAAAAACATCATGGTATTTTTCACGGAGCCGGTGAATATAGAATGTTAACGGCAGACCCTCATACGAACGAATAACGTTATTCAGGTGAGTAGCCATGAGGGTCAGGTGATGTTCGTCTTCACATTCAAAGACCGTGCCGCCCAGCTCCCAGGTGGCAACAAAATCACGGTGACGGTTTCTGATGACGTAAGGGTGAATATGGGAGGAGTACGGAATATATTTATCCAGCGTAATACGCTCGCTTAATTTCATTTTCTGAATAAACTCCGAGACATCAACGTTATCGTACTGGTTTGCCAGCAGGGCATTCGCGCCAAAATGGGTATTGGTGAAAAGTCGTCCACGGGTTTTAAACGCCAGCCAGAGCAGACTGAAATAATGAATATCCTTTCGGGCTTTGTTTTTCATTTCCGCCCAGGCAGGAATGAGCAGAACCGCCAGGTAATAGCTGACATAGACCGCCAGCAGGACGATGGCCCCGCTGACGAGAACGAACGGCACCAGAGGAATACCCATAATGGCGGCAGGCCGCGTCAGTGCTTTATTCAGCGTAGCCATCGTTGCCTCTCTTATGACGCCCAGTAGGCACCGAAGCCGGACGCGCCGACAATCAGGATCGCGCCGATGATGACGTTACGCATGTCGTGCAGGCTCTTGCCGTCGAACAGCACCTTGTAGCCCACCCACATGGTCGCCAGCGTGATGGTGACGGCGGCCAGTCCCAGCAGGCCGGTCGAGGTATTGCTCAGTGTTTCATTGGCCTTGTTAAAACCACTGTCCGCCGCCAGCACCGGGGAAGACAGCAGCACGGAAACAACAGCGTAGTAACGGCGTTTACGCATGATCATTTCTCCTCATCAGGGATAACAGGGATAGCGCCGCGAATGACGGCATCGGGATAATGCAAGGAAGTCAGGATCGGCGCAGTGGCACCAGCTGGCTCGCCGCGCAGCACAACGGCGGGATAGCGGACAGGCGGTTGCGCGTTCCGGTCAGGGTCACGCAGCCGGTCTTCCCGGGTGGACGGGACGACATAGCCAATGCGCTGCACGTAGCTGGTCTGGTTAAAGGCCGATTCCGGTCGCTGGCCGGTTTCAAAGTTGCCGGAATAGTAACAACTGAGCGCACGTTTCAGGGTGCCGCCGCGCCGGTAACAGTCGGCGAGAATGCGCTCAAATACCGACAGATTGATGCAAGGGTTAAGCAGGTCGCTGGCCGTGACGCCGTAATGGCGGAAATTGGTGCTGGTGATTTGCATCAGGCCGACCGAATAGCGTCGCTCCTGTGTCGCCAGCTGTCTGGTGAGACGGATCGCCTCCGTCAAACTCGTGGGGAAATGTGAAATCACGCCCTGACTGTCTGGCAGGATTTCAGCAATGGCGTAAGGGTGGAAACCGGATTCTACACGTGCGACATCAAGCGACGTGGACGGGTGAATAGTGGCGGCGCACTGCACCGCCAGTGCCAGAAAGGCAGTGGTGGAAAGCATGCTGGCCTCGTAACAGAGAGACCGGCGGCTTATAAAAAGTAAGCCGCCGGGGGAGAAGAAAAGAAAATGGATTAAGCGGCAGCGGTATCCTGTGAAATGTCGTTTTCTTCTCTCGGTTCGAGCAGTACCAGCCTGCCGGAAACCGCAATACCGGGTATCAACACGATATTCAAACCGGGCTTGCCGTTATGCGCGAAAGCAACGCCAACCTTTGTCCAGTAGGTGTTTTTTTCACCCTGAGCATCGGGCTGGCTTTCCTGGGTGACAAACACTTGATAAACGGGTTTTCTCATGGAGTCTCCTTGAATCAAAACAGCAGTGAATGAAATAAACCTATCACATCCCGGTTCTGCATTCCGGTTTTAACGGGTCAGCGAGAACATTCAGCGGCACCCTGAATTGTGGTTACGTGACAGCCCGATCCATTTTGTTAAAGAGCAATACCTAGCCCGGACGAATTAACTCCCATCATGGCAACCATGCTGTAATGGCGTTTTCAGAATCGAATATCTGACGAGGGATATAAATAAGAAACTCAAAACAAAAAGAAGAGAGAAAAATAGCGAAGTATTTAAGATGTAGTGAGAATAACGAGGATATAAAAAACACGACAGGGTGGTATTAAAATTCACCGTGAATAATAAAGACGTGCAGGGATATAATACCTACACACGTCTTTGTTAACTTTCAGCTGCTGTGGCGTTCAAGTTTTTCCTGACATTCTTTACAGGTGGTTATACCCGGCAATGTCTGTCGTCGCTTTTCAGGAATGGGTTTACCACATACACGACAGTGAAATAATGATGGTGCTGACCCCGGCTTAAAACGACTCTGTTCAATCATCTCCTCCAGTCGCTGCTCATTAAATTCCTGATCGCGATCAATTTCATCCGGCATGGGGCAGCCTCCTGTTAGCGACGACCTCCTGTTTGCACAGCGCAATACGCTTCCAGACCGTGGTGAGTGACAGTCCTTCGGTCCTTGGCAGCAGGAATTCAGTCACCTTCATCATTGCTATCAGCGCGTCGGGCGATTCCAGGTTGTCCACCCGGCATCGTTGCCATTGCCGCCAGATCTCGGTATCTGTCTCTTCATCTGGCTCAGGTGTGCGCCCATATGGCACGCGGATACCCAGTAACCGTCGGCGAAGGCTGACCTCATTTGATGTCAGGCCAAAATAGCGGTTGAGCAAAGCGATAGAACCACCTAGGCGGATAGCGCGTTTAATCTGCTGTTGTCGCCGATATTCCTGACGTGCCTGTGTCAGTAAATGAGACAGAACATCATGGCTGACAGTAATCGAAATGAAGGGTGCCACTGTCCGGCTGACAGTAAACAGTTCATCAAGAGATAACTGATCGAGAGCATTTATTTCGTCGAAAGTAAACCCCAGAGCTTCACAGTGGCGAATATTGCCTTGTTTTAGTGCATGCAATGCATCAGTCATGATGGCGTAATTAATTGATGGGATCATTCTGTTATCTCCTCAATTTGTTGGGGGGAAAGTTGAGTACATAAACGGATGTTTTAACTACTCTCACGTCTGGATAATTTCCGATTGATCCATTCATCAAGTTCCGATTCGAGCCATGCAACACTGGCAGGGCCGATTTTAATGGAACGAGGAAAATCGCCATTTTTCATATACAGGTAGATCTGAGAGCGTTTCAGGCCGGTTTTTTCTTCGACCTGTTTTAAACGTAATAACTGGTGTGTTGTCATCGTCTGCTCCAGCATCAAAATTAACCGAGGTATCCGACAATCATAAAATACACAGGTAAGAGCGGAGGGAAAGTTTCTGAGCCCTTATTAAGGGTTACAATATCCTTATTACGGGTTTTTAGGATGAATGAAATGTCTTATCTTTTGCGTTTAATTGCCAGAGTAGTGGCTTGTCCTTTTTAGTACACAATCGATTTGATAGTTTGATTATTCTATTAGGTGAGAGATAAGGCAGGTTTGATATGATAAGAAATAGGATTCGACAGGGAAGGAAAAAAATAGTGAGAATGTGAGCACGTATTATTAATGGTTTTACAATTGATACGGATATTACTCGGGTATGCCATATTATTTTGAACTCTGATTCGGGGAACCGCGTTCAAGCGCTCTTTTCAGCGTGTCCGCGCTCAGATGATCGGTAATACCATCGACTGATGCCCATTCTTCAAAAATGGGAAGAAGTTTATAGGGATGCCTGAGCAGTGGACTGATCGAATCATTATGTTTGCATGCTAACCAGAATAAGCGTGAGAGAGGTGTGGAAAGCCTACTGGATGAAGTGTGGGTAAAGCGATCTGCATGTGTACCGAGTAATTTATCAAGTTCCTCTTGTCGTATTACAAAACAGGCATCTTCCGGGAGTTCATAAACAGGAAAATATCCTTTGCCGGAAAAATTCATGAATCTGTTTACTGATTCATCCTCGTAAATATCTGCAATGATATGCGCCGGTAATCGCGTTATTTGCTGATTAATTCTGTCCTGCCATGTCTTTTTTTCAAAAATCTGATATGATTGGCCTGCCAAAGTAATTGTAATACCATAATTGGCATTATTTGCACCTGTAATAGGTAACGGCATATTTAGAGAATGTGCAAGTAGTCGCTGAATGAGAACGAATTCATGTCCCAGCATACCTATGTTCATGACTAATTGAGCAGGTGAGATATATTCCCCCTCTGTACTGAGAATTAAACCTTTACCATTTAAAAATACATTTCGTTCAAGCATGCAAAGCCGATATGGTAGAGAATCGCCTACTGGGCGTAGTTTTATTTTGTTCACTGAGGAACGAATTTTTCTCAGTATAACAGGTGACTGAAAGTATATCGAAAGTGAAATGTTACCATATAAGGCATGTCGATAAATATCATATTCTGCTATTTTTATATCCCTAAGTTTATTGGTTATTTTTACTGCTTCACGGATGGTAACCCAGGCTGGCTTAGGGAAAAAGGTATTGACTTTACTAACATCATTTTGCATAAAATAAACTCCTTGAATATCATAGAGTAAACATGATATTACTTGCTATGCTTAATAATTTTACTCTTGTAATCTTTGATATATCTTAAAAAATCGTGTGCCACTGCCTACGGATAAATCAGATTATATAATCAGAAAGTTTTAAGATTGTCATGCATGATGTTCGTAAAGTTAATGATGCCGTTTTTCGCAGCATTCACATACGTTGCGGTAACAACTGTTACCACAATCATTATGTTATAGTGTTGGCCTCGTCTGATTATGAAGAGTCTGCGAAATTTTTATCCGTCTCAATACCGATTAAAGGTCGTTTCTGGAGTATTGATAACCATGCTCCAGCTGCTGCAATAAAACAGGTCAAAACTCCCAATAGGAAGGAAATAACACTCAGCTTTCCTGCAATAAGTAACAGCCCTGCTACTGTAGCAGTGGCTTCAGCAGCACCCCAGACACAGGTCTGTATTGCCATTACAACAGATCGACGTCCTCGCCAGATTCTAACTGCCTGCGCCTGATACAACGGACCACAAATCATTTCTCCGGTTACGATCAGGACGACAACAATATACAGAACGGCTTGCTGCTCAGATGAGAATATTAATAATGCACATCCTGAACCGATACATAAGTTTGAAATAACAACCCGCCATAGTCGGCTTATCCTCTGTGATAATGAAGTGATATAAACCTGTCCGATAATGATGATAATACTTGATAGAAGAAATAGAGTGCCTACCAGTTCACTGGAAAACTTTTCCACCGCATAGGTCGGCAATACATAATAAAACTGGGCATAGCCAACCATCGTCAGGAAATTAATCACCATAAAAGCGATAATTTGGTGATTACCAGTATCCTCTGATGAATTCTCTGTTTCACTTTTTGTGTCAGCCACCTCAGGATGGGTTGCAGAGGGTAGAGGACGGGTGGCTATTGCGCCCAGTGTCCCAAGTAACAAGGGAAAGGCAACAAACCAGTAACCTGTACCTGAAAGCATGAAGGACGCCAGAAATGGTGCAATACCAGCGCCAGCATTGGCTGCAACGTTTTCATATGAAAGCACACGCTCATGCTCGCCGTCATGGAAAACATGCACGATGTATGAAATTTGCGATATGACTGATACAGAGTTAGTCAGGCCAAATAACGTTGCAAGAACAATCCAGACAAAGATATCAGAAACGCCCATTGCTGCTGCGACGAGCATCAGGAATGCTGATATGGCAACACCCAACAGCGTAAGTGCGATCTCTGCTTTTCGTTCTGTTTTGTCCAGCAGGCGATGGAAAGCGAGCGCGCCTGTACGGTTCGCCACAATAGCAAACCCGACGACGATACCGGCAGCACTACTGCTGAGTCCCACAACGCTATTAAGCCAGACAGCCATGAAGGGATAAAAAAAGCTCCAGGCCGCTGCTGAGAAAAAGCGAATAATGTATATCATTTGAATACAGGTACCCTGTCCCCATGGTCAGTTTTTACGCGTATCAGGTTGATTTCCTGTTGAACAATGTCGGTGTACCCGGTAAGCATCCCGACCCATGAATAATCCGATACCCCCACAGGCTGGATGCGGCTGCCTGGACTGGCTATCGGGGTATGAATGGATGAAATCGCCGGAAAGTCCCATCCACGGATAACCGATTCTTCTGCCAGACCATACCAGTAGCTCAAGGTATTATTGATCTGCGCTGCTTGGTCATATGCGGGGACGGATTCTGCCAGACCTAAAGGGAGTAATGCTGCATGCTGCAAAACAGATGAAGGAGAATATCCATAGGCCAGAGCAACCTGTTCTACGATAGTTGCCCCACCTAAACGTCCCATATTGGCATCAATAAGATATGCTGTCGTATCTGTGGCGATAAATTCACAGTGGAAGAATCCGTTATCAAATCCTGAACGTAAGACAAGATCGTGAATAGCCGCCTGAATTTTTGCATGTACGATGGGCTCAATACCGCAGTCGGTTGGAAAATGGTTTGCCACCTCAGTAAACCGAACTCTTTCACGTCTGGACAACCCCAGGTAAATAGTTTTACCTCCCTGCACAAATCCTTCCATGCTCACTAGCGTTCCTGAACAATATTCTTGGATAATCCAGGGAAGGGTTTCACAGGATTTAGCACCGCTTGCTATTATCGCTGACTTGATCGTATGCGTCGGGTCCCGGTCTGCTTCAATATGAAGTGTGGATGTAGCAAGCGCGCCGGAACCGATCGCTGGTTTCAATATGATCGTATTGTTTTCACGTACCTTAAGCCAAGGTAGAACGAATTTATCTTCGGAAAATGAGATTTGTACCTCTTCCGGAACATGCTCAGGGACTATCTTACCGACCGCATATTTTGACGCCAGCTCAGCAAAGACGGAAGGTGGTCCTCTAAAGTTAAACTCCTCCGCGATTTTGTTGACCATCGGGAATAATTCATCAAAAAAAGTCGTAATGCTGTGGATATTCTGAGTGACATCCGGATGGGCATTCAAATAGTCAGACAGAGCATTATGGTCAGAAAAAAGAGGAATGCATTGAACATCACTAATTGCTTGTAGGGCATCGCCACAAAGTGCAGATTTATCAATAGAAAGAATAAGGTCGTGACCTGCATTGCGAATAGCGTCACTAATATATTTCACCGATATCTTGTTTATTCCTACGATTAATATGTATTGCATACTAAATATTCCCGTTTTAGTGTAACCAGAATAGTTCTGCTGAATTCGCTCAATACATTTTTGCTGGATTCATGATATTATGCGGATCCAAAGCAGACTTAATGGCTTTCATCAAATGCAGGGCTGCACCATGCTGCACTGACATCCATTTTATTTTTCCCTGTCCGACACCGTGCTCGCCACTGATGGTTCCACCATATGACAAAGCTCGTTCAGCCAGACGACTCAGAAATCCCTGTATAACAGGAGTTTCTTCCTCTCCTTCACGGAGCATAAGTAAAAGATGGAAATTACCGTCTCCAACATGCCCTATTAAGGGAGCCTTGAGCCCTGTATTCGCGATATCCGTTTCTGTTGCAGTAATACAAGCGCTCAGGCATGACAGAGGGACACAGATATCCGTAGGGATCCCCTGGCAACCTTCATAAAAGGCATGGAATGCCCACCACGCATCATGACGTGCTAACCACAGTGCTTCTCTTTCTTCTGGATGAGAAGAAAGCTGTACTTCCCCTCCGTACCTGTGCACATGTTCTTCAAATAACGCAATATTACCTGGCATTGACAGGCTATTAACGTGTAACTCCACAAACAAATGCGGTTTTTCTGATAATCCCAGTTTTGAATAAGCATTACATGCCCGAACTGCGGAAACATTAAGGAGTTCAATACGTGCAATAGGTAGTGCAGATTTCAAGGTGTCTGTCACAGCCCTGACGGCATTCTCTACTGAGTCAAACGCACAAACACCGGAAAGAATAACTTCAGGGAGTGGATGAAGCTTAACGGTTAACTCACTGAAAATGCCTAGTGTGCCTTCCGAACCAACGGCAAGTGAAAGCAGGTCAAGCCCCATAGCTGATTTCACCGCTCTGGATCCGATGTTTGCTATAGACCCGTCAACCATGACAAGACGGGCAGCCCGGACATTCGTTGCCATCGTGCCATAACGCACTGAGTTTGTTCCTGAGGCACGGGTTGCGGCCATACCGCCAATTGAGGCATTTGCACCTGGGTCAACTGAAAAAAACAACCCTGTTCCCCGGAGAGCTTCATTCAATTGTTCGCGCGTGACACCGGGCTGGATTGTCGCGGTCATATCTTCAATGCTGATGTCCGTAATGGCATTCATTTCAGAGCAATCAATGCATATACCTCCTTGCGGGGCATTAATCTGTCCCTCGATCGAGGTCCGGGCACCACTTGGTATCATGGGCAGTCCTTCAACAGAACAGAACGTCACGATATCCACGATATCCTGCTCATTTCGGACGATCACAACCCCATCGGGAGGACTACGAGTAATTCCCGTCGGAGCTTGGCAGTACTGTTCTCTGAATGTCGGCTCCGTATGAAAATGATCGCCAAATTTTTCCTGTAATTTTTTGATAACTGACATGTTCATTCATTGCCTCCATTGTAAATATAAAATCAGGGCCTTATGGTGGAACTATTCTGGCTTTTTAAATCCTGAAGGTTTTCTGGCAGTTCGACCGTCATATTCTGGTCTGCCTGAAATGATCAATTCCAAAAAATAAGGATGTGCATTCTCATCCTCAAGCTGTCGTCCGGATTTAGTGTGCACCTCAATAGCGGAAAAGAGATCAACAAGTCTGTCCTGTATTTGTTCAATTTCCGGCGATTTAAGCGTAACCATAGCACTAAATTTAAATGTCCCATCTATGTCAAAATATTCACTTTTTTCGGGTTTGGACAGGGATTTCTCAGTTTCATAACACATAAATTTGTCTTTAAGATTAATAGATTCTGGGGTCCTTGGCATTCTGAGTGTCGGTGCAAGGCGAATGAAAGGGGCTTCCTCATGGTTTCGTTCTTTTGCTACAAGACTCAAAAATTCGACCACACGAGAATCGAATGCAATGTCAAGTTGATGGCAAACTTGTTTAATTTCGGCCACGGATGCAGTGTCAACCATATATAGATATGTCATAAGAGGCCATAAATCAAAATTGTTCTTAAATCCTCTAATTATTTCATCGGAAATAATAAATTCGCGTTCATATCGACTTAGGCTGAGTGCGCGGCGTAATATTTTGGAATCATGGTCTCTCAGTTCCAGTCTTGAAGACAGATCTCTTGTTTCTATTCCTTTCCCAAATAACATTTCATGCATATCAGAAGGTAATAAATCCTTAAAATAATGCCAGAAATAATCAAAGCTTGATTTGCTTGATGTTTCTATACCAAGAGAGTTGTGGAGTTCTACTGCTGAGTCTATACTGAGATATTTCCTGCCTGCTTCGATATCACGATAATAATTAGCAGAAAAAGGAATATCTATCCCTTCCAGAAACGTCGAAACTTTAAGATGTCCCCTTTCAACACGAAGTTGTGTCAGGAATGAACCAAGAGCATGTTTTTCATCTGTCTTGTTAGACGTTTTACCAGGGAGACTATCTACGTGTTTTGTTTTGTTTTTATCTGTTCTCATACCAGAGGCTACCATCGTTATTTGTTGATTAGTTATTGACTCTATAGACATCTACCAGGTTAACCTGAATTATCAGAGAGCCTGAGTGCTATACGCGTCATGTTTTTTTTGATTTTCAACGTGGAAAATATCATCCCGATCTCTTTTGTATCTTTTACATGTGTACCTCCACAAGGAATTGACCATCGCCCACATTTCCATATCCGAAAGTTATTTCCCTGTTCGGGAACATTTACAGTTTGTATCGCATGTCCCGATGAACAAAATTCATTTAGTTCTGTTGTTGCCTTTTCAAGAATATCTTCATCAATATAGTCAAGAAGTTGATAGTGATTCTCTCCGCTTTCATCATTGAGTGGTGAACGAACAGGGTAAGGGATTGAATGGCCTGTTACCTGCTCAAGTATACAATGGATCAGATGTACCGCCGAGTGTATACGCATCTGGTGATATCGCAGATCCCAGTCAAGAATAGCAGTCACTTGCTGACCTGCCTGCTTTTCCAGCAAGTCAAAACCGATCTCATTAATATCAAGATAGTGTCTGATCTCTTCATCTTTTCGTTTTGTTGTGATAACACCCATTTTTTGTTGTGATGTCAGCATATTCGGTAAAACAAGATAACCTCTGTCACCCAATTGCCCGCCACCCTGTGGGTAAAAAATGGTCTGACTGAGGACACAATAGGGAGAATTTGACTCATCAAGGTTAACATGAAGGAGTCGCGTTTGGGTTTGACTTAGATAGGGGACTGTATGGTACAGCCCTGGTACTTTATTCATATCCTGAAACCTCAATTGAATAGATGCTTTTGATCATTTATTTGAATGAATGTAAATAATCTTGGCAGAATCTATGCTTTTAGTTCTTTCTCTAAAATAGAGAATAACTTTTCCATTTGTTCCCGGGGTCCGAATGTAATTCTCAGGCAATGATCCAAAGAATAATCGGTCAGCCTGGCTATAAGGAAACCTTCACTGTTAAGACTGTTCTGGATCTCCAGGCTGCGTTCTTCACTGTCAAATTCAACAAAGACGAAGTTGACATATTGGGCACTGGCTTTGACTCCGTAACATTCAAATAAATCTACCAGCCTTCTTCCCCAGCTAAGGCAATATTCCGTTGTCTTGAAAAGATGTTCACGATCCTGTAGTGCATGTTCACCAGCAAGAGCAGATAAAGCACTGACATTGTAAGGTGCCCGGCGAGCTTCCAGTTTTGGATATAGATCTGTGCTGACGTAAGCCCAGCCAAGACGCAATCCGGCAAGTCCATACGCTTTTGAAAATGTTCGTAAGCATATTGAGTTAACACGTTTATGAACGATTTGAATACCTGCCGTATTTTCGATATCAGGTGTAAATTCTGCGTAGGCCTCATCAATGATGATGGTCGTTTCTGGCGGTATGGTTTCAACTAGAGATATCAGTTCTGAAGGTGCAATATAGTGACCCAAAGGATTAGAAGGATTAACCAGGACCAGAATGTCAGGTTTATGACTGACCGCCTCTTTTAAATCCTCCGGGAGGATGCGCCCACTATTCACTGGGATCTCACTGTATAAGGCCCCGAGAATATCAGTTCTCTTTTTATACATCATAAAACTGTGACGAGGAGCGGTAAGCCGTGCACCCGGTTTCAGCAGACTACGCAGTGTGATATCAATCAGTTCATCAGAGCCATTACCCGTGATGATCTGTTCCGGATTAATATTCCAGCGTTCTCCAATTGCTGCTCTTAGTGCTTTGTAGGTGGGATCGGGATACTGGCTCAGCAAAGACAGATCATATCGTCCCGTTTGTATTAGGTCTGGTGAACCCAACGGATTTTCATTGGCGTGCAGGCGGATGGAAGCATTATTATTTGCTTCCTCAACACATTCCCGGATTTTTTTAGAGAACATCATGAGTGGCCTCCAAGTATCCGGGATACGAGTTCTTCCAGATAAGGTGTTATTGACTCGTCATGGTCCAGATAAGGGACTGACTCCCTTACTTTTGCGTACCACAGGCGACCTGAATTTCCTAATTTTGTAGCATCCCTGATATCAGCTGCCTGAGCGGCGCAGATCAACTCAAAAGCAATAACATAGCGGGTATTCTGGAGTACCTCCGCCGTTCTGCGAGCAGCAACCAGACCGAAAGAGACTACGTCCTGAAAATCACCTGTTGTTGTTAGTGTTTGTATTGATACCGGTGTAGCCAGAGAACGATTTTCCGCTGTGACAGAAGATGACATAAACTGTCCCCCCATTAAACCAAACCGCAGCCCACCATTTTCTGCACATAGAAAAGAGGGGAGCCCGTTGCTGTTCGCACTGGTCAGCAATCTGTCTGTTCGCCGGTCAGATAAGTTACACATGGTAATGATTGCTATCGTCAAATAGTCCATCGCGGCGGATATATACTGTCCGTGAAAATGACCGTTATGGAAAACCTGACCGTTTTCGGGTGTGATAAGGGGGTTATCATTTGACGAATTTAATTCATTACTCACTATTCGTTCCACAAATTCTATTGTCTCCAAAACCGGGCCAAGTATCTGTGGTGTGCAGCGAATTGAATAGGCATCTTCAATCGGCATATCTTCTTGTTTGATGCTATTCGTAAGCCTGCTTCCGAGTTCTGATGAAAGCTGTATATCATCAACCGCCAGCCTTGTTCCCTGGAGGTTATTCCATATCATCTCTGCAATTTTTTGCTGGCCTGTATGCGGTTTTAGTTGATGAACGTCGGGATGAAATGGCCGAATCCTGGCAAGAAGCGTTTCTGAGGCAAAGGCGGAGATTGACGCATATTGTTCAAGAAGTGACCTGGTTTCGATGACATTAAGGGCGGCAAGCGCAACCATGCAGGAGGTGCCGTTGATGAGTGCCAGCCCTTCCTTATAACTTAGCTCAAGCGGTGCGAGCCCCAACTGGTGCAGAATATCTTCTGCAGCCAAGCGTTCACCATTGAACCAGGCATTGCCCTCACCAGTGAGCATACGGGCCATGGCTGCCAGTGGCCCTAGATCTCCGCTGGTGCCCAATGACCCTTTACGTGGTATCTCAGGAATCAGACCAGCGTTGTAGATTGCGATAAATCGATCGAAATTTTCCAAAGATAATGCTGAGTTGCCGCGAGAAAGTGAGATAATTCGGGCGAACATAGTTGCCCGGCAAATTATATCTGAAAATCTTTCACCAACATTTGTCGCAACACCACGTATAAGGTTTTTTTGTAATTCTTCAGCCCTTTCGAGCGGAACGAGATGATCGACAAAACCACCCATCCCAGTGTTGACCCCATATATAACCGAGCCTTCTTTCACTAATTTTTCAAGGGCTCGTCTTGATGCGGCAATTCTTTCTCTGGTTTCTTCTGAAGCAACTATTTTTTTACTGAACTGAGAGAATTCAATAAAGTCTTTCAGACTGACGTTACGGCCTGGGCTGAGAATGAAGGTATCGCCTGTGGATGTGCTATTATGCTGTGTAATATTCATGACCATTTTCCTTCTGTTTGTTTGAATTAATGTTCAGTCCAGTCGGCAATAATGACGTTAATCTCTCTGTTTCCTGAAAATGCATGCCTGCCATGAGCAAACTGCAGGTTATCGAGCAGCAAAATATCGCCGGTGTTCAGATTCACGTCCTGTTCTAACCCCTTGACCAGATGAAATAAGTTAAGTGTCAGTTCTTCCGGTAGCGGTTCTCCATCGCCGAAACACATGGATTCGAGAAGTTCAGGACAATTCTGAGCAGCTTCTTTTAACTCTTCTTCGTCTTCGTTTCTGGAATCCACCCGCGCCCATTCAATCATCGCAGCAGCACCCCAGAAATGTGCCTGATTGCACCAGATCAACTCATTTTTAAGAGGATGCTGACTCACCGGAGAAATACAGTCCTGCCAAAGGATTAAATCATCATTCCACCATTCAAATTCCCAACCCCTGGAGCGGCAGGCAAACTCTGCCTCTTCTTTTGTTTTTGCAGAAAGCGCTTCCTGCCAGCTTTTTTTTATTCCGGGTTTCAGATGAACTCGGTTTTCATCCGGCAATGTTCTGCGCAGTCTGAGGCCGCGTTCTGTCAGAAGTTGTAATGTTGAAGGCTCGACCAGTTTTGTTATTCGGCGCATATCGCCAATGGTAGATTCTCCGCCCTCTGCGGCGGGTTTGACGCAAGAGAAGGCAATGATTTCCGGTGGGTGTTTTACATAGGCCATTTCCTGATGGAGGATGATTGACCATGCCGGAGGCGTTCGGGTTGCCTCCATAACTTTACCTTTTATGGTTGAACGGGGAGATGAACCACCAATGTAATCTCTGGTGCGAAAACCTAGCGCATTCATTATCACTTCAAACACCGCGGGTTCTGCACTTTGCGCAACGCCTCGTAGGAGCAGCGCTCCGTTGTTGAGCAGTGCTGCCCGAATATCTGGTGCAGCTTGAATAAAGAAGTTTTGCGTATCAGTGACCGATAACCCATCAATGATGAATCCATACAGTCCACTCTCATTACATTCTTTCAACATAACCATCTTAGTCTCCTTGAGTCTTAAGAGATGTTGATATGTCTGTCTACTAATTAATCGCTACGGCTCACCAAAGTCAACAAAAAGAATTATTTTTCTTTTAAAAGAAATAAAAAGTACTCAAACATTTTTTATTGATACTTAATTGATTTAAAATCAATAATATATAAACATATAAAACTATTAGAAATATTTTTCATTAGTTTGTTCCTTCAGTTGTTGTTTGCATGTTTTTGGGCCCAGCGATAGTAAAATCCTGATTAAAGTGGGCTTTACGAATCAATGAGTACCATTAAAGATCAACTGCTTACTTAAATAATTGCCGAGTAAGCTTTAGGGGGAGATTGCGGCATGGGAGTATAAAAAAGGCCCATGATTAATACGATAATGGGCCGTTCTTTAAAGCTAAGACATTATGAATATTTTAATTTTTTTCAAAAAGATATGGTGAAATAAAAACCTTTCGATTCATTGCAAGATAATCCGACCACCATTGCATCATCGCTTTTCGGGCATCAAGGTATTCCGCTTTATGTATGTAAGCCGCCCGCACGCTGTTGCGCTCCTGATGGCTCATCTGGCGCTCCACTGCATCCTGCGACCATAAACCGGACTCCATCAGGGCGCTGCATGCCATTGCCCTGAAGCCGTGACCGCAGATATCCTGTTTAGTGTCGTAACCCATAAGGCGCAGTGCCTTATTCACGGTGTTTTCACACATCGGTTTATATGGGTTATGGTCGCCGGGGAAGACCAGCTCACCATCACCGGAGATATCTTTAATCCGTTTCAGAATAGCGATGGCCTGTTCTGAGAGGGGGACGATATGAGCAGTGCGCATTTTGGCACCGCGCCCGGAATAACGCACGCCTGCAATGGCTTCGCGTGTGGCAGGTATCGTCCAGGTTCTATTTCTGAAATCTATTTCTGACCAACGGGCAAAGCGCAGCTCACTGGAGCGAATGAACAGATGCAGCGTCAACAGGACGGCAAGCCGGGTCAGTTCACGGCCTTGATGATATGCCTCAATACGTTTAAGCAGTTCAGGCAGCCGCTCCAGTGGCAGGGCGGGATAATGCCGTCTGACTGGAGGAGCCGTCACGCCGTCAAGGTTTGCCGCCGGGTTGCTGTCGATTAACCCCTGATGAACTGCATGACGCATGATGTTGCTGAGGTGCTGCCGCGTGCGGGACGCAACTTCAAGCAGGCCTTTTTCCTCAATCCCTTTCAGCAGGTCAATGAAATGCCGGGGTTTAAGCTCTGAGATTGACAGGTGGCCGATAACCGGAAATACATGATTATTCAGGCTGGCAAGCAGACGGTCAGCGGTGTTCTGCGACCATTTTTTATTACTTTTATGCCACGCCAGTGCCACGATTTTAAATACTTTCTCCGGTGTGTAGGCTCCGCGTTCAACTGCCCGCTGCTGTGCCGGGTTGATGTTCAGCGCCAGCATCTTACGGATACCTTCGCGCTGGTGGCGGGCATCAGACAGGGAAATGGCAGGATAGGCACCCAGTGCAATGCGGGATTCTTTGCCGTTTATACGATATTTGAGATACCAGTGCCGTGAACCGCCTGGTTTGATAAGAAGGTAAAGACCGTGAGAGTCAGAAATTTTGAAGGGTTTTGCGGATGGCTTTAACTTGCGGATTTTTGAGTCGTTAAGGGACATTTGGGGTCACTCCGTCATCGAACTAACCTGACCCCAGATTTGACCACCAATTTTTCCCGATGCGGAGGGTAAAATCAAAATGCACCGGGAAGAGTTTCCACGCTAACCTATTGAATCAAAATAACATAAGGATTCGCAAGGATGCATGAAAGCAGGAATTTGGCTCCTCTGACTGGGTCGCATTTGCGAGCATGGGGCTATTACAAAAACCAATATGACTAACTAGCAGTAATCCTTAGTTCTCGGGCGGAAGACGAAATGTCATGCTGTTTCGGCAGCAATCCATATAGATTCATAAATTGACATTTTAGCCTCCACGTCGGCAGCGGTGTTGGGAGCAGAGGTTCTACATCTTAAACTGAAGCATTTAAGAAACATTGGCTTCTGGCTGAGTCATTGCCACCGATAAATACCACAATGAGTAGCTACGCTACTTGTGACGTTTTCTACCCCCCAGGCTTCAACGCATAACGGTAGTCGCGTTACACCCATGGTTATGTCTATCTACAGAAGGGCGAACTGAAGCTTAAATTTTAGAATAACAATGTAGCTCTTAACTATGGCGCAAATATTGCATATTAAAATTAGATAGAATGAGACTATTTAGAATGTTAACGCGAAGATATTTTATAAAGGTTTTTTCATGACACATTTCACACTCAAGCAACTTAAATATTTCGTCACTGTGGTTGAGACCGAAAGCATCGCCGAAGCGTCACGCCAGCTGCATATCGCCCAGCCTTCGATTTCGGTCGCCATCAAAAACCTTGAGGACGCTTTTGAACAGCAGCTGTTCATTCGCCATCATGCACAGGGCGTATCGCTCACCTCCAGTGGGAGACGGTTCTACGAAAAAGCAAAGGAGTTGCTGCGGTTGTCCTATGAGTTTGAGCAAAGTTCACGCGCAGAAAATGAGCTGGTTTGCGGCACCATCGCCGTGGGTTGTTTTGAATCGGCGGCTCCGCTGTATATGCCCAAGCTGATTGCAGGTTTCAAAAAACTCTATCCGGAAATCAATATTCAGCTGTACGACGGTGAACAGCATGAGCTGATGCACGGTTTACATCGTGGCCGTTTTGACATGGCATTTCTCTACGATCTTGACCTGGACAACGCGATTCAGAAAGAACCGCTGAATGCGCCGCATAAACCCTATGCGCTGCTACCGGCGGCGCATCCGCTGGCGAAAAAAAGTGCGGTGACATTACAGGAACTGGCAAGCGAACCGATGATCCTGTTGGATGCGGTACCCAGCAAAAATTACTTTATCAGCATTTTCAAAGAGAATGGTTATTACCCTGAAGTGGCCTATAGCTCTCCGTCAATTGAAATGGTGCGGTGCATGGTCGGGCAGGGGCTGGGCTTTTCGGTGCTGGTGACCCGGCCCTGTTCGGATATGACATACGATGGGCAGCGCTTGGTGCAACTGGATATTATCGATGAAATGGCGGCATCGACGCTGATTATGGCTTATCTGCAAAATAATGAACCCACGCGGCCCACGCGGTTATTTATGGATTATTGCCGCAGTGTTGAATTAACTCCGGCCGTCAGCAGCCATTAAATTGTTACTCTACCCGTTGCGGGTAGAGCAAACGTCAGTTGTATTTAACGTAATTCAAGCCAGGTGGTTTTTAATTTGGTGAATTTATCAAAGGCATGTAAAGACAGGTCGCGGCCAAAACCCGATTGCTGATTGCCACCAAAAGGAACGGTCACATCCAGCGCATCAACGGTGTTGACCGACACCGTTCCGGCGTTCAGTTTGCGCGCCACACGATGTGCCTGATTCAGGTCGTCCGACCATACAGACGCAGCAAGGGCGTAAATATGATTATTCGCCAGTTCGATGGCTTCCGACTCATCATCAAAGACTTTTACCGCGAGCACCGGACCGAATACTTCATCACACCATAAGTTAACGTTTTCGCTTTCAATCTCAATCACCGTCGGCAGGATGTAGTTAGCGACTGTCTCGATTTCGCGTTGCTCGCCACCCGCGCGCACAATACCGCCCTGAGTCACTGCGGTCTGAATAAAATCCATCACCTTATCTTTATGCGCAGTCGAAACCATCGCGCCCATCCTCGCATTGGGGTTAAGCGGGTGGTCAGGTTGCCAGCCGTGCAACTTCGTGATCAACTTCGCCATAAAGTCGGGATAGATCTTACGCTCAACTAATAATCTGGAGTTAGCTGAACAAACTTCACCCTGGTTGAAACAGATACCGAAGGCGGCTTTTTCGGCGGCTAAATCGAGATCCTGGCAATTGGCAAAAATAATGTTGGCGCTTTTGCCACCACATTCCAGCCACACCTGCTTCAAATTGGATTGGCCGGAATAGGCCATAAAGGCTTTGCCCACCGCGGTTGAACCGGTAAAGGTCAGCACATCAACATCGTTATGCTGGCCCAGCGCAGCACCGGCTTCGATCCCCAGCCCGGTAACAACGTTTAACACCCCGGCGGGCAACCCGGCCTCCAGCGCTAGTTCTGCCAGTTTCAGTGCGGTGAAAGGCGAATTCTCCGAGGGTTTCAGGATCACACTATTTCCGGCTGCCAGCGCTGGGCCAATTTTCCAGGCGGCAATATCGAGGGGAAAATTCCACGGCACAATGGCGGCAACCACGCCGACAGGTTCACGGGTGATGGTTGCCAGGGTACCCGGACGGGTGGGGGCAACCTCGTCATAAATCTTATCGATACTTTCTGCGTACCAGGCCATCACATGAGCAGCACCAGGCACATCAACGTTATAGGCATCGAGCACCGGTTTCCCCATGCTTGCGCTTTCCAGCAGCGCCAGTTCTTCCCGGTGCTCCAGCATCAGCTCCGCCAGCCTGCGCAGCACGGCTTTGCGTTGCGCTAAAGGACATTCAGACCAGATACCAGAGGTAAATGCCTTGCGTGCTGAACGCACCGCAGCGTCAATATCCTCAGCCTGGCAAGCGGTGACGTCCGCTAACACTGCATTGGTGGCGGGATTCACCACCGCCCAGGTTTTCTCCGCTTTGGCGAAGTAAGGTTTACCCCCGATAAGGGCATGCGTGCTAAAGCGTTGTTGGTTCAGCAGACCTTGCCAGTAATCACGATTATGCATAAGCGTTCTCCTTATTCGTCTCGGTCTCAGCTACCGGCGTTCCTTGCAGGATCATGCTTGCCGCACGTTCGCCAATCATAATTGAAGGCGCATTGGTGTTGCCGCTGATAAGCGTCGGCATAATTGATGCATCTGCCACGCGCAAATTTTCCACGCCATATACCTTGAGAGTGTCCGGTGCGACAACACTCATTTCATCCCGCCCCATCTTGCAGGTGCCAACCGGATGGAAAACCGTGGCGCAATATTCTTTGACGTATTGATGCAGCTGTTCGTCAGTCTGGATATGTTTGCCCGGCAGCATCTCTTCGCCACGCAATGCATTGAATTCCGGCTGAGCCAGAATATTCCTTGCCACTTTTATCCCTTCCACCAGCACGCTGGCGTCATAAGGATCGGCGAGGAAATTAAAATCAATAGCGATCTGCCCATCACGCTTTAACTGCAACGCGCCGATCGACCGCGGACGTAAAACGCAGGTGTGAATCGCATAGCCGTGGCCCCATTCAAATAAACGGCCACGATGGCTGCGATAACCCGGCACAAAATGGAACTGAATATCGGGTTCATCGCTACTGAGTTTTGTCGCGGCAAAGCCACCGGCTTCAACATAATTGGTGGTTAGCCAACCTTTGCGACGAAAGAGATACTGGAAGGGGGATGTCAGGATCGGTTTCCAAGCGGCGAGGGAAAAACCAAGCGTCAGAGGGTTTCTGGAACGCACGGTGACCAGACCATCCAGATGGTCCTGAAGATTTTTGCCCACCCCGGGAAGAGGGTGCACCAGCGGAATACCTGCGGCCTCAAGTTCGGCAGCAGGCCCGATACCTGATTTCAGCAGAATATGCGGTGAGCCGATCGAGCCGGCCGAAAGGATGACTTCATGGCGGCAGAGAATTGACGTGGGTTGATCGCGGCCATGCTCAGTTATTCGCACGCCTTTGACCGCTTTGTCTTCAATGATCAACGTTTGCACGGTGCAGTCAGTCATCACGGTCAAATTGCTGCGCCCAATATGGGGATGCAAAAATGCACGATAGCTTGATAACCGTTTGCCATCCTTTTGCGTGACGTTGTAAATGCCGACCCCCGCCAGCGATTTACCGTTAAAGTCGGTGTTCTCCGCTAATCCGACCCGCTTGCCCGCCGCGACAAACAGCGCTGATACCGGATTGGGATCGCGCGGTTTATCGACCAGTAATTCGCCGTTAAAACCATGATATGCCGGGTCCTGAGACAGCAGATTCTTTTCCGATCGTTTGAACCAGGGCAGGACATTATTCCAGCCCCAGCCCTCACAACCTTGCTGTTCCCAGCGGTCATAATCAGAAGGTAATCCGCGAATATAAATCATGCTGTTCATGGATGAGGAACCACCCAGCGCCTTGCCGCGCGGGACGTGGATTTGCCGTCCCCCCAGGCTTTTTTGTGGCGTTGAATAAAAGTTCCAGCTGAACTTTTTGCTTTTATACAGGGTGATGGTGCCCGCAGGCGTCTGGATACGCGGGGTTTCATCACGGCTACCGGCCTCGATAAGGCAGATCTTGAGATCTGCCTGCTCTGCAAGCCGGGCGGCCAGTACTGAACCTGCGGAACCACCACCAATAATGATGTAGTCATAGGTCTTGCTATTGTTCATAGTCATTCCGGTGATTATTTAGCAACAGAGGTTTGCGCCACTGCCTGAGTACGGCAGAGGAAATAATAAACAGGTGAGACGATGGCTAAACCAATAATCCAGGAGATGTCGGCACCACCTAACATATTTGCTGCCGGGCCGGTATAGATGGCGGTAGACATAAAGGGAATCTCGACGATGATGCCCAGCAGATAACAGAAAATGGCTTTTGAATTGAAGTAACCGTATATGCCACCGTCGCGACGGAAGAATGAAGCGACATCATAATTACCGTGGGCCACCAGATAGTAATCAACCAGGTTAATTGCCGTCCACGGCACCAGCACATACAGCAGCATCAGAATAAAGTTGGTGTAATTGACCAGAAAGTTTTCCTGACCATAAATCGCAATCAGCACTTCGATAAGGATGGTGACAATCGAAACCACAATGCGGGCGCCAGAAAGTGGCGACCATTTAGGCAGGAATGTCTGGCCGAGCGTCAGGGTGCAGAGCACGCCGCAATAGAGGTTCATTGCATTGGTCGCGGCAATGCCTAAGGCAAACACAATAATTACGGTGGAGGATAATCCGCCGGTCATATTCACAATGCCGGTGATTAAATCACCATCCACGATGCAAATAGAAACCAGAATGCCAAGAATCATCGGGAACAATGAACCCAGTACGCATCCCAGGTAGCTACACCAGAAGACACTTTTTTCGCTGATATCTTTTGGCATGTAGCGGGAATAATCGGATACATAAGGCGCATAGGCCAGCTGCCATAACGCGGCGATGGAAATGGCACCGAGGAATCCGCTGAGATTAAAGCCATTACGTGCGAGAAAATCAGTCGGCAGACCATGCACGAAAACAATCCACGCAAAGGCCGCGAGCAAAATAATACCGGATACCCACGACATCACCTTGGTGTAGGCATGAATCAGGTTATAACCGAAGGCACAGGCGACCAGGCTGAGTACCGCAGAAACCAGGATGCCGGTATCGGTAGAAACCGGTGCGTAGATGGCGTGCAGTGACTGACCGCCCAGCACCAGGTTCGATGCCAGAAAGCCGATATACATGATGACGACTAACGCCACCACCAGCACGGAACCATAAGAACCAAACTGGCCGCGGGTTTGCACCATCTGCGGCACACCTAATTGTGGCCCCTGCGCGGAATGCAATGCCATAAACAGCCCACCGGCAAGGTTACCAATCAATACGGCGAGGGTGGCCCACATAAAAGATAAGTGGAAAATACTCACCGCCAGCGCACCGGTAATCACGGTAAGCAACATGATGTTTGAACCAAACCAGATGGTAAAAAGATCCCGTGGCTTGCCATGACGTTCATGCGCGGGAATGGGCTGGATGGTGCTCAACTCTATTGTGGTTGCAACAGCATTATCTTTTGGGTTGTTTGTCATCATAGTTATCTCAACAAAGTCATTTGCAGGCTTGCCGCATGGCTGCGGTTATAACCACCCAAAAAATTGGGAGGGGTGAAAATAACGTTGATGGGATGTTGCAACAGTTGGCTATAGAGAGAAATGAAGAAAAATATAGCCAACTAATATAAAAAAAAGATGCAATCTCGCTTATGGATTGGCTGCCCCAAATTGGAACGTTAAAGAATGACAGGTGAGATATTTTTGAATCTAATTAACTATTTGATTATTAACATCTAAAATGCCACGTTCTGGCTGAATGCCTTATTTTGGTGCGCGTCTGCTCGTCACTGAAGCATCGTTGGCAATATTAAATATCGTCAATTTTGCAAAATTAATAAGTAAAAATGTTGTCTGTGAATTGCGTTAATTTGATTTATCTCAGCACCTTTTTATCTTGCCTGTGCAGAGCGGATGCGGCTTTAACAGGGCTTTGTATTTTATTTCGGCGGACAAGGTTGCCAGCAGGTTAAATATTTTCTATCCAGACGCTCACTTTATAATATTTTACCGCCTGCACGTGCTCCAATAGTCTTGGGTCCTTCTTAAGTGGTTAATCCCCTGCGTGATGCGGGATGAAGGACGTTGAAATGACATCATTAAAAACTGAAACAGATACGCTGATTATTGGCGCGGGTCAGGCGGGGGTTGCCATGAGCGAACACCTGACGCGTCTGGGCATTCCGCATCTGGTAGTGGAGAAAAATCGGATTGCCGAATCCTGGCGTAGTCGTCGCTGGGATTCGCTGGTTGCCAACGGTCCGGCCTGGCATGACCGCTTTCCGGGGATGGAGTTTCCCGGCTGCTCACCTGACAGCTTCGTGGCGAAAGAACAGGTTGCCGATTATTTTGTCAGCTACGCCGCCATGAACCAGTCACCGATTCATACTGGCGTCGAAGTGTTAAGCGCTGAACGCAATCAGGGGCGCAGTGGTTTCACCGTCACCACCTCCGCAGGCGTGATCAATGTGCAGCGTATCGTGGCCGCTACCGGTCCTTTCCAGCGTCCGGTCATCCCGGCGATTGCTCCTCAGCATAGCCAGGTACAACAGCTGCACTCGGCAGACTATAAAAATCCGCAGCAGCTGCCGCAGGGGGGCGTGCTGGTGGTTGGTGCCGGTTCTTCCGGCGTGCAGATTGCTGATGAGCTGCAACGTGCCGGTAAGCCCGTATGGCTGTCGGTGGGACCGCACGATCGTCCACCACGTTCCTACCGTGGCCGGGACTTCTGCTGGTGGCTTGGGGTACTCGGTCTGTGGGATGCCGCAGCCAGCCAGCCGGGCAAAGAGCATGTCACCATCGCCGTCAGTGGCGCACGCGGTGGGCATACCGTCGATTTCCGTCGTCTGGCGGCGCAGGGCGTTAACCTCGTTGGCCTGACTGAAAGTTTCACCGCTAACACCGTACGTTTTCAGGATGACCTGGCGGTGAATATTGCGCGCGGCGATGCTAATTATCTCGCATTGCTGGATGCTGCTGACGCGTATATCGACCGTAACGGTCTTGATTTACCGCCTGAACCGCAAGCACGTGAGTTCCTGCCAGACCCCGCCTGCGTAACCCATCCGCAGCTGTCACTTAATCTGGCCGAAGCTGGCATCACCAGCATTATCTGGGCGACGGGCTACGTGGCCGATTACAGCTGGCTGAAGGTTAATGCCTTTAATGACCAGGGCAGACCGCAGCATCATCGTGGTGTTTCCAGCGAGCCTGGCGTCTATTTTCTCGGCTTGCCGTGGTTGTCACGTCGTGGTTCCACCTTTATCTGGGGCGTCTGGCACGATGCCAAATTTATTGCTGACCAGATCGCTATCCAGCGCCAGTACCAGCATTACCGCGCTCCCTCTGACTCGCTTTAAGGAACTGTTATGCCTACTCATCAACGTATTCGTATGTTCAACACCAAAGAAACCTATCCGAATCAGACGCTGGACAACGATCTCTGCCAGGCGGTACGCGCTGGTAATACCGTCTACGTGCGCGGCCAGGTCGGTACCGATTTTGCAGGCAATCTGGTCGGGCTGGGCGATCCCCGCGCTCAAACCGAACAGGCGATGAAAAACCTCAAACAGCTGCTGGAAGAAGCCGGTAGCGACCTGAGCCATATCGTGAAAACCACCACCTATCTTACCGATCCACGCTATCGCGAGCCGGTTTACCAGGAAGTGGGCAAATGGCTGAAAGGGGTGTTTCCGATTTCAACTGGTCTGGTGGTTTCGGCGCTGGCACAGCCGCAGTGGCTGATGGAAATTGATGTGATTGCGGTGATCCCGGATGACTGGGAGGCGAAATGACGCTTTCGATTGCCGCACGCTGTGCGGAGTCCGGCCAACTCGGTATCGCCATTAGCTCGTCGAGCATTGCCGTCGGCGCGCGTTGCCCGTGGCTGGTGGCCGGAGTGGGGGCGGTATCCAGCCAGAACATTACATTACCGGCACTGGGGCAGCAGATTCTGGCGCGGCTGGAGGCGGGGTTAGCGCCGGAACAGGCACTGAAAAGCGCGCTGGCAGAAGATCGCTTTAGCGAGTATCGCCAGGTGACTGTCATTGACGCCAGCGGTCGCAGCGCCGCCTTTAGCGGTGACAAGACGCTGGGTATTTATCATGTGGTGCAGGGCAAAGAATGCGTGGCCGCAGGCAATATGCTGGCGGAGCAAGCGGTGATCGCCGCAATGGTGACGGCTTTTGAAGCCACCACCGGTGAACTCACCAGTCGTCTGATTACGGCGTTGCAGGCGGGGATCGACGCTGGTGGTGAGGCGGGGCCGGTGCATTCTGCTGCCGTGAAAGTAGTCGATGATTACACCTGGCCGCTGGTGGACCTGCGCGTCGATTGGGCAGAAGAAAACCCATTGGCAGAGCTGCACAAGTTGTGGCTGGCGTATGAACCGCAGATGCAGGCTTACGTCACCCGGGCACTGGATCCACGCGATGCCCCGAGCTATGGCGTACCCGGCGATGAGTAACGCGGTACGCGACATCCTCGCGGCACTGCTGGCGTTTGATACCACCAGCCGCGAATCCAATCTGGCGTTGATTGCCTGGATTGAAGATTTTCTGGCGCAACGGGGTATCGCGTCGCAACGCATCATGGATGACAGCGGGCGCAAAGCCAATCTGTATGCCCGGCTGGGACCGGGCGGTGACGGCGGGGTGATGTTGTCCGGTCATACCGATGTGGTGCCGGTCGATGGTCAGCAATGGACGCTGCCGCCGTTTGCCCTGACACAACAGGAAGGGCGCTACTATGGCCGTGGCAGTGCCGACATGAAGGGCTTTCTGGCCTGCGTGCTGGCATCGCTGGATAACTTTCTGACCCAGCCGTTGCGCCTGCCGCTGCATCTGGCTTTTTCCTATGATGAGGAAGTGGGCTGCCTCGGGGTGCGCAGCATGGTGGACTATCTGCGCGCGTCTGCGGAAAAACCCGCCATGTGTATCATCGGCGAGCCGACAGAAATGCGCCCGGTGTATGGACACAAAGGCAAGGTGGCGATGCGTTGTCAGGTGCATGGCCGCGCCTGTCACTCGGCCTATGCACCCTCTGGCGTCAATGCCATCGAATACGCGGCCAGGCTTATCAACCAGCTGGGCGCAGCGGCGCAGCAACTGAAGCAGATCGAGGATGCGCGTTTTGATCCCCCCTATAGCACGCTCCAGACCGGTATGATTCAGGGCGGCAGCGCGCTGAACATCGTGCCGCAGGATTGTCAGTTTGATTTTGAAATCCGCTATCTGCCGGGCGCTAATGTTCAGGGTGTGATGACCGAGGTCGAGCTGTTCTCGCAACAGCAATTGTTACCGCAAATGCAGGCGGTGGCAGCCGAGAGCGCGATCCGTTTTCAGCCGCTGAGCTACTATCCTAGCCTGCTCACCGATCCGCAATCGCAATTCGCGCAGTGGCTGGCGCAATGGAGTGGCAGCAATGATTTCTCAACCGTGGCGTTTGGCACCGAAGGGGGATTGTTTGATGAAGCGGGGATTGCCACCCTGATTTGCGGGCCAGGCAGCATGGCGCAGGGGCATAAGCCGGATGAGTTTATTGCTATTGAACAAGTAGAACACTGCATGAGTATGCTGGTAAATTTATGTAAATGGATGCGTACAGTTCCTTTAAAATGAAACAGTCAATAGTTAGTTAAACCTAATGAAGCTAACCGTAAAAACGGCTCTGGTAAAAAAGACCTCAAAACACCGACCGGTAGTTTTGAACTGGCACCACCGCGTGATCGCAACGGCACGTTTGAACCGCAACTGGTAAAAAAGCACCGGACCAAACTCTCCAACGGGATAGAACGTAAGATCATCCGCCTGTTCGCTCTGGGGATGAGCTATCAGGATATCGGCCGGGAAATTGAGGATTTATGAGCGTTAAGCGTGTCCAGCGCCACCATCAGTGCGGTCACCGATAAAGATATCCCCGAATTTAAACAGTGGCAGCAGCGACCCCTTGTGAAGGTCTATCCTTTTGTCTGGTTGGATGCCAGTCACTACAAAATCCGCGAAGAAAGCCATTACCAGAGCTAGGCTGTATATACCGTTCTGGCACTGAATCTGGAAGGCAAAAAAGAAGTATTGGACCTGTATCTGTCGGAAAGTGAAGGCGCTAACTTCTGGTTATCCATACTGAGTGGCATGCAAAACCGTGGCGTTGAAGATATCCTGATCGATTGCGTGGACGGACTGACCGGCTTCCCTGAGGCGATTAACAGCATTTATCCACAGACTGAAGTGCAACTGTGCGTTATTCATCAGATACGCAACTCGATCAAAGACGTGGCATCGAAGTATCACAAAGCGTTTATGGCCGATCTGAAGCCAGTGTACCGGGCTGTGTCAAAGAGGCCGCAGAGACGGCACTGGATCAACTGGAGTCAGCAGTATCCGGTGGTGCTCCTGTCGTGGCGTCGTAAATGGGAAAAACTGTCAGCGTACCTGCCTTACCCAAGCATCATATCCATCTGAAATCGTCCACCGTGGCAAGTCAGGCTCCCCAAGTGTCCTGTTTTTTATTCATATTGCAAGTGGAGTCTTTAGCTTTAAGCTCCTCTTTTCGTTTAAGGCAGACTGTTGATTTAAAACAAGCTGATACACATTCTGGGTAATAATGCGGTCTATATGTGACGCTTACTGATATGGCTCAAGCGGTATTATTAAAATGGAATACATCTTAAACAGCCATATGAGTCTGAGCGCTAACAACAGTACCAAAGTACGTAGATATCTTCCCGCAGACTGGAACTATTTCAGATGAAAATCTTAATACAGCTATCCATAGCAGTGTAAATGCCGCATATATCACTGTAATCGCTTACACAGAGAACCGCTTCGTATGAGAATTGTCTTACGTGTTCTTAACGATTACTGGGATAAATGATGAAAGTAAGTCGCAGAACTGCCTGGATTATTATGTTAATTTTTTGCTGTCTGGTATGGGGTGGTATTTTCGCCGCGGTCGTTTATGGAGCAGAGCCTGATAAAAGAAAACCATCACAGCCCGCAGACAAAAGCAGTGAAAGCATCCAGGAAAAAGTAAAATCGCTTGATTTGAATGATAAACAGCGAAAGTTTCTGGAGTCACTCATCGAAAGTAACAAGAAGGATTGACAGTTCTGTCTTGCAAAGACCCTGCATGACACACGAATTGGCTCCGTACCTGATGCGCAACCTTCCTTGGTGAGGGAAAACACTATCCGAATAGTGTAATCGGTTACATGTAAGTTAAATAATTAGAGTGTAAGGACAAAAAAATGTTCTTTTTTCACAATGAGGCCTGATTTATCAAGAGCTAGAAGAATGCTTTTGAATGCCCGGATTAAAAGACCTACACAGCTTAAGCTGACATCTGGTTCGATTTGTTATTTCACAGAGATGAGCGTCTTCACAACGTGGCCAGATCACCTTGACGCCGTGATGGTATCAGAAACAGCTATAACCAGCAGGCACTGGTGGCCCTGCAGTATCTTTTTATGATGGCATAAAAAAAGCTCTAATGACATCAGTCTCAGAGCTGAACTGAGTTTCATTAGTCACTAAATTGTCGGAGTGGCATGAAATCATCCTCACAGTGTGCCCCCTTTTGACCATGGCGTTCAGGACGATCAGGAGTTTAAGCATGCAGGCAACCAGCGCCACCTTTTTCGCCTTTCCGGCTTCAACTAACCTGACATAAAAGCCCCTGATTGCCGGGTTAAACTGAATGGCGGTTATCACCGCCATGTAAAGCGTGCACCCTACGCCCGCCCTTCCGCCAAAAATAGTTCGTCTTCCCCGCATTTTTCCTGAGTCCCTGTAAACGGGGGCGACACCGACAAGCGCGCTGATTTCCCTGCTGGGCAGGGTGCCCAGCTCCGGCGGTTCGGCCAGCAGGGTGGCGGCAGTGATTTCCGCCACGCCATTGACGCTGGTCAGCAGGCGGGCCTGCTCCCGGAAATGTTGCCTAACCTGACGATTCATCATGCGGGTCACAAGGGCAAGCTCTGCCTCGAAGGCCGTCATGACACGGCTGAAACTTTCACGGCTATAAGAAATCCATGAGTTCGGATGATGGAGTAGCATTGCTTAACTAGGCCCTTCAAGGGCATGGGATTGCACTCCGTGAATCATGGATTATAAAAAATATATTTCCTCAGGGAAGCTTATTAACATTCTTCCCGAGTGGCATGAACCGATTAGCCCTATACAGATTGTACGAACCAGTCGGAATTCAATTTCGATAAGAATTTCAATGTTTTCAAATTTTCTGATTGAATTTTGTCGGATGAATTAAAGAGATAGGATTAAGACCGGGAGTAAAATCCCGGCTGAATATAAGATTGAGATAGAATGTTACTGGACTAATGTTGTGACAGTCATTCGCAGTGCACTTTCCAAATGCCGTACAGAATTTAATGATAGAACTATGCATTATCACTCCATAGAAGACCTGTCCTTTGGAGAATGATATGCCGTTTGCGTTGTTAGCGTTGGCTATTAGCGCTTTTGCGATTGGTACAACACAGTTTATTACTACAGGATTACTGCAAGATATTGCAAATGATCTCCATGTGTCTATTCCGCAAGCCGGATATCTGACCTCTGGAAGAGGCTGGGCGTATATTCATTCGCAACGAGCGTTCGACGTCTCTATTAGGTCGAATGGCAAGCGCAGAGGAAGTAGCTAATTTGATCGTTTATCTCAGCTCCGATAGGGCTTCTGCCACTACAGGTACTGCCGTGCGAGTAGATGGGGGGAGTTTTGCGCGGTGTTATCTGAACCTCCGAGTGATCTTGTCAGAGAAATCGCTCCAGCAAACCAAATAAGGTTATTAAAAAAGCAGATCCTAAAGGGATAGGATCTGCTTATCCTTTTATTCTCCTAGTGATTCATTACTGGATTAGGCAGCATGATTATTTTTCTGACTGCTCCAATTATAGGGGGGAACATATTTTTCCCTGCATTCATCTATATAATCTGACCACCATTGCATCATTGCTTTACGCGCTTCCAGGTGCTCCGCTTTATGTATGTACGCTGCTCGCACGCTGTTACGCTCCTGATGACTCATCTGCCTTTCAATGGCATCCTCTGACCACAGGCCGGACTCAATCAGGGCGCTACAGGCCATTGCCCGGAATCCGTGGCCGCAGACATCCTCTTTAGTATCATAATCCATTAGCCGTAAAGCCTTATTAATCGTATTTTCACTCATTGGTTTATACGGATCACGAATGCTGGGGAATATCAGTACCTGATCACCAGAGATTTCTCTGATCTGTTTGAGAATGTCGATGGCCTGTTGGGAAAGTGGCACAATATGCTGCGCACGCATTTTTGCACCTCGCCCAGAGTTGCGAACATTGGGAATTGTTTCTCGGGTAGCGGGGATAGTCCAGAGCCTGTTTCTGAAATTAATCTCCGGCCAACGGGCAAAACGCAGTTCACTGGAACGGATAAACACATGAAGAGATAGCATGATTGCCAACTGAGTTAACTCCCGTCCCTGTTTGTAGTCGTCAATGCGTTTCAGCAGTTCCGGCAGACGTTCCAGGGGCAGGGCAGGATAGTGACGTTTGATGGGCGGAACGGTGACGCCTTTCAAGTCTGCAGCCGGGTTGTGTTCAATCAACCCCTGATGTAAGGCGTGCCGCATAATGCTGCTTATGTATTGTCGGGTACGAGAAGCTATTTCCAGCAAACCTTTATTCTCAACGCCTTTCAGCAGATTGATGAAGTGCTGAACTTTCAGTTCTGTTACCGTCAGATGACCAATTATCGGGAAAATGTGGTTGTTCATACGGCCAAGCACGCGATTGGCGTGATCTTCCGACCAGGTTTTATTGCTTTTATGCCAGTTCAGAGCTACGGCTTTGAAGGCTTTTTCCGGTGACCGGGCTGCCTTTTCAGTGAGACGCTGTTGTGCCGGGTTTATCTTCTGTGCAAGTAGCTTACGGATGTCGTCACGCTGTTGCCGGGCGTCGGTCAGAGAAACATTAGGATAAGCACCTAAACCGAGGCGAGATTCTTTACCATTAATACGGTACTTGAGATACCAGTGACGTGAGCCGCCCGGTTTGACAAGAATATACAGACCGTGAGAATCGGAGACTTTAAAGGGTTTATCAGAAGGTTTGAGGGTGCGGATTTTCGCATCGGTAAGGGACATATGGGGGTCACTCCATTATCGAACAAACCTGACCCCAGATTTGACCACCAATTTTTCCCGATGCGGAGAATTAAATGAAAATACACCGGGAAGAATTTTCACGCTAACCTCTTGAATCAATACCAGATAAAGACTCGCAAGGAGGCATGAAAACAGGAAATTGGCTCCTCTGACTGGACTCGAACCAGTGACATACGGATTAACAGTCCGCCGTTCTACCGACTGAACTACAGAGGAATCGTGTGAACGGGGCGCATATTAACGATGCCCTTCCGCCTTGTCAAAGGGTGAATCGGCTAAGATCGTTTGTTTGCTGACAATTTCAACAGAGTGCCCGTTTTTTCTGCGTCATGCCGCGTCGTGCACCGTTGCAGTGCATTTATACCCCTAATGGGGCATACCGCAATCCGCTGACCGGGCAAAAAAATCGCGCTTTGCTATCACTATCCCTTATTACGCGGCTTACAGCGGCGTTTAGCTCTCCGGCCAAAAGCTGGCAAGCAAATTGCAAAACCTTCTGCATCTAAACGGCCAGTGTTGGTACTGGTGTTCCTTACAGGAGGCAAAATGAACTTAAGACGACTGAAGTATTTCGTAAAAATCGTCGATATCGGCAGTCTGACCCAGGCCGCTGAAGTCTTGCACATCGCACAACCGGCGCTGAGCCAGCAGGTTGCGACCCTGGAAGGCGAGCTGGACCAGCAGTTGTTGATTCGCACCAAACGCGGCGTCACGCCGACCGAAGCGGGCAAGATCTTGTATACCCACGCCCGTACTATTCTGCGCCAGTGCGAGCAGGCGCAGCTGGCGGTAAATAATGTCGGTCAAACGCTAAGTGGCCAGGTATCGATTGGCCTGGCGCCTGGCACGGCGGCTTCGGCCATCACTATGCCGCTGCTGCAAACGGTGCGTAACGAGCTGCCGGAAGTGATGGTCTATCTCCAGGAAAGTAGCGGAACCCTCCTCAACGATAAGCTTATCGACGGTCAGCTGGATATGGCCGTACTTTATGAACGTTCCCCGGTTGCCGGGATCATCAGCCAGCCGCTGCTAAAAGAAGATCTCTACCTGGTCGGTACCCGGGATTGTCCGGGGCAGAGCGTGGATCTGACGGCGGTCGCGGAGATGAATCTGTTCTTGCCGCGCGATTACAGCGCCGTTCGCGCAAGGGTGACCGAAGCCTTCACCCTGCGTCGCTTATCGGCCAAAATTATCGGTGAAATTGAATCCATTACCACCCTGACGGCAGCCATTGCCAGCGGCATGGGCGTCACCGTTCTGCCGGAGTCCGCCGCCCGTTCGTTGTGCAGCGCGGCCAACGGCTGGATGGCGCGCATCAGCACGCCGTCAATGAGCCTGTCGCTGTCGCTCAATATGTCGGCTCGCGGCAGTCTGTCGCCGCAGGCGCAGGCGGTGAAGGAGATCCTGATGTCGCTGGTGAGTCGCCCGTCGCTGGAGAATCGTGAATTACAGTTAGTCAGTTGAGCTATATTCCTGAATGGAATAAGTTGCTGGTTTTTATTATTTGTTAGCAAGGACAACAGACTTTAACAATAGAGCATATGTTATGTCTGATAGCCCGGAGGAAAGGGTGAACTTCCAGCAGCTCAAAATTATTCGTGAAGCGGCCCGTCAGGATTACAACCTGACGGAAGTCGCCAATATGCTCTATACATCGCAGTCGGGCGTTAGCCGCCATATTCGTGAACTGGAAGAAGAGCTGGGGATCGAGATTTTTATCCGCCGCGGCAAACGTCTGCTGGGGATGACCGAGCCGGGCAAAGCGTTGCTGTCGATTGCCGAGCGTATCCTCAATGAAGCCAGCAACGTTCGTCGCCTGGCGGACCTGTTTACCAACGATGCCTCCGGCGTCTTAACCATCGCCACTACGCATACCCAGGCGCGCTATAGCCTGCCGCCGGTGATTAAAGCCTTCCGTGAACTCTTTTCTGATGTCCGTCTTGAACTGGTTCAGGGAACGCCGCAGGAAATTGAAACGCTGCTGCACAACGGCGGCGCGGATATTGGTATCGCCAGCGAGCGTCTGAGCAACGATCCGACGCTGGTGGCTTTTCCCTGGTTCCGCTGGCACCACAGTCTGCTGGTTCCTAAAGATCATCCGCTGACCCAGGTGACGCCGTTGACCCTCGAGGCGATTGCCCGTTGGCCGCTCATCACCTATCGCCAGGGCATAACCGGCCGTTCACGCATCGATGAAGCCTTTAACCGTAAAGGGTTGATGCCGGATATCGTATTGAGCGCACAGGACTCAGACGTCATCAAAACCTACGTTGAGCTGGGGCTGGGCGTGGGGCTGGTGGCGGAACAGTCGGGAGATGAGCGGGAGTCTGATACCTTTACGCGTCTTGATACCCGCCATCTGTTCGATGCCAATACCGTCTGGCTGGGCCTGAAGCGCGGACAGCTGCAGCGAAATTACGTCTGGCGTTTTATTGAACTCTGTAATGCAGGCCTGTCGCTGGAGGAGATTAAACGCCAGGCGATGGAGCCGGAAGAGGCGGCGATCGATTATCAAATTTAGCAGGATGATAAATCAGATATGACATAGCAAACGAAGCTATAATTCATTCACGATAATCGCCACAGAGGAAGGGAAATTGTGCGGCGCGTGAAACTGCTTTGTTCTTTTATTATGCTTCTCACCAGCCAGAGCGCTCTGGCGGTGAGCTACCCGCTGCCGCCGGAAGGAAGCCGTCTGGTAGGCAGCCCGTTGACCATCACGATTCCGCAGAACAATACCCAGCCGCTTGAGGCCTTTGCCGCTCAGTACGGCCAGGGCCTGAGCAATATGCTGGAAGCCAACCCGGGCGTCGATGTGTTCCTGCCCAAATCGGGCACCACGCTGGTGGTGCCGCAGCAGCTTATCCTGCCCGCCACGGTTCGCAACGGCATTGTGATCAACGTTGCTGAAATGCGCCTTTACTACTATCCGCCTGAAGGCACAACGGTCGAGGTTCTGCCGATTGGTATTGGCCAGGCAGGGCGCGAAACCCCGCGTAACTGGGTGACCGCCGTTGAGCGTAAGCAGGAGGCGCCAACCTGGACGCCAACCGCCAATACTCGCCGGGAATATGCCAGCCGGGGCGAAAGTCTGCCGGCATTTGTGCCGGCCGGGCCGGATAACCCGATGGGACTGTACGCCATTTATATCGGCAGGCTGTACGCCATTCATGGCACCAACGCCAATTTCGGCATTGGCCTGCGGGTGAGCCAGGGCTGCATTCGCTTGCGCAATGACGACATCAAGTACCTGTTTGATACCGTTCCGGTAGGCACGCGGGTGCAGATTATCGATCAGCCGGTGAAATATACCGCCGAGCCGGACGGTAGCCGCTGGGTTGAAGTTCATGAGCCGCTGTCGCGAAACCGCGCGGAGTATGAATCGGACCGCAAGGTACCGCTTCCCGTCACGCCGGCGATGCAGGCTTTTGTGAAGGGCGAGGGCGTTGATGTGAATCGCGCCGGGCAAGCGCTTGAACGCCGCTCCGGTATGCCGGTGGAGATTGGCCGTTCAGCGTTGTAAGCCGGCAGCGGCTGGTCGCCTTTTCCTGCAAACTCGCAGCAACAGAACGCGCCCGTGGTTTTCGGGCGCCATCGGTTGTCGTGAATAGCGCTCTTTATTATTCCGCTTTAACTCATCTCAGCGATAGGGATGTTTTTTAAACGCAGCATGATTTTCAAATAATTCGGCAAGCGACTGAATGTGACGAAACTCTTGCGCATCAACAATATCGGGGATCCTGGCCTGAATAAAGGTCCAGATAACCGTACTCGTCACGGCAACCTGATCGGGGTCCGTGGCAATCGGACGATCTTCCAGTAGCGTATTCCATTCCCTGCAGGCCGCTAGCAGTTGACGGGTAATGCGCTCTATCCACGGATGATGCTGTTTTTCCGTCGGGCGAAGATGATGTTCATACACATTTTGCACCGCCTTCTCACCCGCGGCGAGCATAAAGCCCAGTACCTGCAGGTCTCTTGCCAGCGCATCCGCAGCGATCGGCAGGAGTTTTCGCTCCCTGGCAGCCTGTGCTTCGAAATAGTCCAGTATCAGCGATGAATCCATCAGACGTATTCCGTTATCCAGCACCAACGTCGGCGCTTTGACCACAGGGTTGATCTGCGAAAACGCGTCAAAGCTGCTGAATACCGACAGCGGATGGCTTTCAAACTCGACGCCGTAAAGTTCAAGAGAAATCGCCACGCGCCTTACATAAGGAGAGTCCATCATACCAATAAGCTTATTCATGATTCCTGTTTTCCTGTGCTGGTGAAATATGCTGGGGGTTAACGCTTCATTACTGACGATGAAAAGACAGTACAGTAAATTCATTCAGGCGAATATCTTCAGTATCTTACGGGTTAGGTTAGTATTACTGACAGGTTATGGGTCACCTTTTAAGCGTCACGGTGAGGGAGTAGTAACATGGCGGATTTTCCCCCGATTGCGAGTTTACGTAGTTTTGAAGCCGTGGCTCGTCTTGGCAGCGTTACGCTGGCGGCGAAAGAACTACACGTTACGCACTCAGCTATCAGTCAGCAGATTAAAGTGCTGGAGGAGAGGGTCGGCTTAAAGCTGTTTATTCGTCACGGTCGCGGCCTGCAGATTAATGAAGAGGGACGACTCTACGCCTTGCAGGTACGCGAGGCCCTGAACCATATCGCGGACGCCACCCGACTGGTGCAGGTAAAGCCCCGCAGCCAGGAGCTGACGATAGCGGTGGTACCCTCTTTTGGAGGCCACTGGCTTTTGCCTCGTCTTGAGCGTTTTCGGGCGAAATATCCTCAAATCACGCTGCGAATACAGGCAAACCTGGCAGTCACTCATCTCCAGCAGGAAGGGGCAGATTTGGCCATCCGCATGGGAAAAGGGGACTGGGAAGGCACGGAGAGTCATTATCTTTTCTCCGATGAGCTTATCGTTGTGGCTGCTCCATCTTATAACGGCGGTGAGCTACCCCGTACGCCGTCAGAGATAGCGCAGAGCAAGATTATCTTTTCCATGGAATCGTGGAAAACCTGGTGTATCAAGGCAGGGCTTGAAAGAGAGATTGTGCCCGGCGGGCTATGCATAAACGACTCAAATCTGGTGCTGGAGGCCGTCCGGCTCGGTAAAGGTGTTGCGCTGGAACGCCGATCTTTAGTCCAGGATGCTATTGCCCGGGGAGAGCTGGAACAGCTTACCCCTTTCGCCGCGCCTTATCCGTGGCCTTACTGGCTGGTCTCATCGCAAGTTGCAGAAAAGAAAAACGAAGCTGTGCTTTTTAAGGACTGGCTTAGTGAGGAGGTTGTTGCCTGGCGTCAGCAAACGGCAACGGTAGAAGAGAGATAAGAGACGTTTTTTGGTAAACAGTGAAGGTGAGTGTTTTTCTGACGGCTCCCGCAACATTATTCCGCGTAAGTGAGCTTTCACCTTCAGCTGCGCACAGCGCTACCCTTCCGGATGTATGACACTCCAGGACCTCGATCATTATGAACTATGTCGTGGTTATCTGTTCCTTGCTCAAAAGCGCTCCTGATAACGAAAAAAGTTATTGATATCGCGACTTTCAATAATTTACATCTGAATGAGTGTAATATGCATTATATGTCTTTTTGGTAATTAAATTTGAAAACAGACAAGGATTATTTGTTTATCTTATTGTTTTTTATAGATTTAAATTTATAAGTCATAAGTTTTGATTTCTTTTTTGCAATTACTTTTGCTGGTGGTATAGTTATTACAGACCACAGATGGTAAAAGGATTACGCTCATCATGCGACCGAAAGAAGTTCAGGCATCGGCAGTCAGTACGATGTTCAGAGATGAAAGTAGAGGTTTGCTTTCCAGTAAAGTCGTTATTGTTCTGGGTTTACTTAGCGCCGTTGCTGCATTATCCACTGATATGTACTTGCCTTTATTTCCAGCTATCGCCAGCGATCTGCATACGACGCCTGACAAAGTTCAGCTTAGCATCACCGCTTTTATGGTGGGCTTAGGTATTGGGCAGCTGTTTATTGGACCATTATCCGATCATTACGGCAGACGTAAATTATTGCTGGGCGGGATGGCCCTATTAACCATCGCTTCATTAGCTGGCGCTATATCTACGAACATTCAGCTGCTCATTGTTACACGGTTCTTTCAGGGACTGGGAGGAGCGGCTGGTATCGTTCTTTCCCGAGCAATTATTTCTGATCTGTGCCCGGGGACCAAAGCCGCTCGATATTTTAATCTGGTGCTAGCGATACAGGGGATCGCCCCTGTTATTGCACCATTACTTGGAGGAGTGGCTGCATGGTTTATCTGGCCGGTAGTTTTTGTTTTTATGGCTACAATATCATTAGTTTCCACTCTGCTCAGTAGTCATTTTATTAGCGAAACCTTACCCCGTCATCAGCGATTACCTTTCAATCTGAATGAGTTTATCAGTCAGTTTATCGAGTTGCTAAGCAATAAGAAATATATTGGTTATACTCTAATTTTTTCAATCCAGTTTGGGGCGCTATTTGCTTATATATCAGCATCACCATTTATCTATCAATCGACGTTCGATTTATCCTCAGGAAAGTTCGCTGTAATATTCTCTATCAACGCCGGAGCCATGATGTTTGGTAGTATAGTCAGCGCTCGCTATGTTATGAAATTTGGTGAAGATAACCTCATAACCATGGGGGTGATAAGCACGCTGGTGATATCTATATTGCTTTGTATCGTTGACAATATTTCTCATTTCCAGTTTGAGATCGCGGCGGTACTACTGTTAATGATGATGTTTACTATGGCTTTGACATTTGGCAATGCCGCGAGTATGGCCATGGCGGCATCCTCTCACTTAAAGGGAACGGGTTCTGCTATTTTAGGGGCTTTTCAGTTTGGTATCGCTGCGATAACCCCGTCACTGCTTGGATTTGGAGACCCGTTGTCACTACTGCCGATGTCGCTGATTATCGCGGGATGTTGTTTAATTGCCATCATGGCATTGTTATTGACAGGTAAAAAAGGATAGTGTGATGAAAACCCATGACGCTATAAAAATCATTGGTGCAAGGCAAAATAATTTGCAAGATATTGATGTAGAGGTCCCTAAAAATAAAATAACAGTTTTTACCGGTGTTTCCGGATCGGGAAAAAGTTCTTTAGTATTCGGAACTATAGCGGCGGAATCTCAGCGACAGTTAAATGACACGTTTCCACCTTTTATTCGCCATCGCTTACCACATTATGGTAATCCTGAAGTCGATGAAATTGAAAACCTGTCGGTGGCCATTATTATTGACCAAAAACGTATTGGTGGCAACGCACGTTCGACGGTGGGCACCGCATCAGATATTTATACCCTACTACGGCTACTCTTTTCTCGTGTCGGCGAACCTTTCGTAGGTTATTCGAATGTTTTTTCATTCAATCATCCTGCGGGGATGTGTGCGACATGCGACGGGTTGGGCATTGCCAGTACTATTGATATCAACCATCTGATTGATTCAAATCTGTCGTTAAATGAAGGCGCTATTCGTTATCCTTCTTTTGCGCCAGGCTCATGGCGCTGGAAACGTTATGTTTATTCAGGGCTTTTTGATGCCGATAAAAAAATCGCGGATTATTCAAAAGAGGAGCGAGAATTATTACTTTATGCGGATAATCTCACTCCTGAAGCGCCGTTAGCCGGTTGGCCTAAGAGTGCAAAGTTTGAAGGCGTCATTACGCGCTTTACGCGAAGTTATTTAAAACAAGAAACTAAAGATACTAAAACTGAGGAATTTCAGCGAGTCGTTAGTTTGCAGGTTTGCCCTTCTTGTCAGGGTATGAGGCTTAACGAGGAAATACTTTCCTGCCGGATTAGAGGGAAAAATATTGGCGAATGCGCAACGCTGCCTGTCACAGAGTTAAAGCTGTTTGTAGAAAAGCTCGATTATCCTGAAGTCAGGCCGCTGATCGAAGCATTGCTGGAAAGGCTGGATGCCATGTGTGCAGTAGGCTTGGGATATCTGGATTTGAACCGTACGACCCCTAGCTTATCGGGCGGTGAGTCCCAGCGGTTGAAAATGGTCCGACATCTGGGAAGTAGTCTGACCGGGATCGTTTATATAATTGATGAACCCAGCACCGGCCTGCATCCAGCAGATATAGTGAAATTGAATGTTTTAATTGGAAAACTACGCGACAAAGGCAATACCATTCTGATGGTGGAGCACGACCCGGACATGATAGCGATAGCCGAGCATGTTATTGATTTAGGGCCAGGAGCGGGTAAGCAAGGCGGGAATATTGTCTTTGAGGGCGACCTGTCGGCACTTAAGCAATCCCAAACCTTGACGGGTCGATATTTCTCTTCACGGGCAGAGATAAATAAGAAACCGAGATGTGCCAAGGGTTATATATCGGTAAGAAACGCCACATTGCATAACCTGCATAACTTATCGGTAGACGTGCCTTTAAGCGTTATGGTCGCTGTGACGGGAGTCGCTGGATCGGGCAAAAGTTCATTCGTTATGGGGGCCCTGGCGCCACAATGTCCGGAGGCGATCGTTATCGATCAAAAACCGATACATACCTCAATTCGATCGCATATTGCTTCCTGGTGCGGTGCATTTGATACGATCCGTTCGCTGTTTGCCGAAAAAAACCAGGTGTCAGCGTCGTGGTTTAGCGCTAATGCCAAAGGGGCTTGTCCGGAATGTAATGGGCTAGGGGTAATACAAACCGATCTGGCATTTATGGATACGGTTACGTTGCCATGTGAGGCCTGCCAGGGGCAGCGCTATAACCCACAAGCGCTGAAATATCGTTATCAGGGAAAAAGTATTGCTGAGGTATTATCCCTGTCGATTAATGATGCCTGCGAATTTTTCCTGAATGAGCCACAGCTCAGGCCAATTTTTCGTAGCCTGGTCGAAGTCGGGTTGGGATATTTACGCTTGGGTGAATCGTTAAATCATCTTTCAGGCGGTGAATGCCAGCGGCTGAAGTTAGCGTCACAATTAAATCATGATAGTGACATGTATATTTTCGATGAGCCAACCACGGGTCTTCATCCCAGTGATGTAGCCTCGCTGTTGAAACTATTTAACCGACTGGTAGCGCGCGGAAACACCGTCATTATTATTGAACATAATATGGAGTTGATCGCTCAGGCTGACTGGATTATTGATATTGGACCTTATGCCGGGAAAGAAGGGGGGGAATTATTGTTTAGCGGTACACCCGAATCGATGCTGGCCTGTCGCCATTCATTAACCGCAGAGTGGTTGCGCAAACATTGCCGGATGGAGTGAGAAATGGTGGTCGGGACAGCCAGTAGAGACTGGCAATAATGTGATGCATGCCCATTATTATACTGATGTATTGTCCCGTTAATCTTATTCGTCTAAAGGCCAGTGGTAATCGCGATCCAGCCAGCCATCCAGGTCATAATCCATCATACATTGTTCGGCGAAACCTTTATATTCTTGTACCTGCCCCGACATCTGTGCGGCGAGCAACAGCTCGATACGAACATTTTCATGACTACCGGTATAATTTCGTTCATAGAGTTCGTGTCTGCTGGCGAATTCTGTTCCTACGGAGTCCCAGATTAGCTTCATGAGCTTGACGCGTTCAACGGCATCCATACCGTTGGAGCCCCGCATATATTTTTTCAGATAAGGTTCCAGTTCCGGCGCAGCGAAATCTTTGGCATGCGAATTGATATAAATAAGCGCGCTGCCAAGATCTTGTTCAATAATTTCTTTGATCCGTGGATAGCCGAGACTCATAAACCAACGGTAGGCTAAACCATAATCCAGGTTAGGCAGGAGGGCGCCGTTGTGCCAGGGGTTCGGCGATTTAGCCATAGCATCACTTATGGCCCAGAAGAGGTTGCGCCAGGCCAGCATTTCCCCGACGCGCGTCTGTATGCCGCGGAAATCGGCTACGCCGGTGGCTTCCACGCCTTTAATGAATAAACCACAAATAAAATCGATTTTTACCGCCAGACGCGTTACTCCGTGGAACGTTGAGCGGTGCAGGAAGCCAGAACTGGGTAAAAACGTGGCCGCTTTAGCGGTATCGCCGTAAATAAAAATGTTTTCCCAGGGAATCTTCACCTTATCCAGAATGAAGATCATGTCATTCTCGTCGTAGCGTGAGGATAGTGGATAGTCAAAAGGACTGCCGACCTTTTCGGCGGCTAAGGAGTAAGAGGGGCGGCAAACCAGCTTCAGCCCTGGGGCATTCATGGGTAATGTGCATACCAGGGCAAATTCTCTTTTTTTGACAGGTAAACCGTAATGCGCGATGAAATTGTAATGCGTCAAGGCTGAGCCGGTAGCAACCACCTTGGCACCGCTAACAATCACACCATCATCACACTCTTTTTCGACGTGAATGCAGATATCTTCAATCTGGTCGGGCGGGAGATTGCGGTCGATAGGGGGGTTAATGATGGCATGATTCCAGTAAAGTAGCTCCTCTTGCGAACGTTTGTACCAGTGCCTGGCGTTATCCGTATATTCGCCGTAGGCCTCGGGATTGGCGCCCAAAGTCGTAAGAAACGACGCTTTGAAATCAGGGCTTCTTCCCAACCAGCCATAGCTAAGCCGTGCCCATTGCGCGATTGCGTCGCGATCGCGTATCAGATCGTCAACAGAATGAGGAACGCGGAAGAACGGATGGGTGACACCACCGCTGCCGGTATCACAAGGCGTGGTTAATATAGCCTGATACTTTTCGTCATGGAGCGCGTCGTATAATTTAGCTATGGACAGTGCTGAATTGCGAAACGCTGGATGTGTAATAACATTGTCCACCTTTTCACCATAAGCCCATATTTCTCGCCCATCATTTAGACCCGCTAAAAAGTCATTACCGGTAGGTAATGATACTGATTTATTTTCCATGTCAGCTCTCTCCGAATGTCGGTTTTCAACACTTCCTTTTAAACGGCATCTTGTTGGCTAAGAGTTGCCGTTGTTGTTAAGGCGTTCTGTATCAGCCATTGATAAATAGAAAATGCGTCTTGCGTCAGGAATGATTCGTTATGAAATTGTATGGAGGCAACGTTGCCTGACGATAATGCGACAATTTCACCGGAAGGAAGTCGCTCCAGCTGGACTGTTTTGTCATGCTCCGGGCTGTACCAGCATGGCCGCTGATGTAGTGCGGAGAAACTGTTATAGAAACCAACGGTATGAGGTTTTCCCTGAATGAATATCTGATGTTGGCTACCCTGACGGTTATTGACCAGCCGCTCGATCGGAATGCCTAATTCGGCGCAAATTAACTGATGTCCCAGACAAGTCCCGATTAGCGGACGCTGCTCCCGGAGCCGTTGCGCAATAATTTTTCGGCCCACGCGTATTTTTTCGAGTTGTATATTGGTTGGATCGCCAGGCCCGGGACCAATGAATACGATGTCGCGATCGATGAGTTGCGTTAGCTTGCTCGGACAGTCATACCAGGGAATGAGTGTGACGGCGCAACCCGCGCTGCGTAACTGATAGGCAATCATGGCGGTGAAGTTGTCCTCCATGTCGATCAGTGTGATGGCATGATGAGAGAGTAGAGCGCGCGGGCCCCATTGCAAGTTATCCAGCCAAAAGGAGGAGGTGCGTGCATTCCGTTGTGCCAGTATCTGGTCAGCCCGATGGCAAAGTTCTGCAGACAATCCTGTCCGGTTTGGCGTCCCGGCGCCTGGTTCAGAGAAGAACGAATGCATTAGCCCTTGTAATTTGGCGCGTGTTTCACCGGCTTCACTTTGCGCGATGGAACTTCTGACGATGGTTGAACCCGCCGTAAGCCGAAAATATCCCTGAGCGGAAATATCGGCCGTGCGGATCATTATGGCCGAGTCCAGATAGCGTTTACCTTCTTGCGCACCCGTTATAGCAACGATGCCGCTGTAATAACCGCGTCCGCGGCGTTCTCGCCGGGCGATAACTTTACAGGCGCTTTCTATTGGGCTGCCGGTCACTGTTGGCGCAAATAGCGATTGCCTGATGATTTCTTTCAAACTGCGATCTGATTTGCCATGGATAAAATATTCGGTATGCGCGATGTGCGACATAGCCTTGAGCTTCGGCCCGGATACCTGAATATCACGCTGACAGATGCTACTCATCATTTTGAGTTCTTCATCTACCACCATAAATAGTTCGTCGCGCTCTTTTTTATCCTGCAGAAAATCATCCAGTACGTGCGCCATATTCCCGGTATCGGGGTATTTTAATGTGCCGCTGATAGGATTCATCGCCACGTTCTGCTCATCAACCCGGATATGCTGTTCAGGCGTACTACCCATGAAATAGCGGCTGCCGGTAAAGATCATCCATGTCCAGTATGATCCGCATTCCGATTGCAGCAGCCGTTTGTACAGCGTCAGCGCGTGGCGGATACTAAAGTCGGTTATATCGCCCTCCAGGCTGCGTGAAATCACAAAGTTGCTGCCTTCCCCGGAGCTGATTTCCTGATCAATCACGGTATCAACAATGTCGCCATACGTTTGGTCATCAAGATCGAAGTGCAGGTTTCGTGGCTTGATATCATGGTCATTAATGGCTGCGATAAATGAATCTATAGGATAATGGTCTTGCCGTTCAATGTGCATTACGATCGTCTGTTCACCATCGTCAATATAGGCATATCCTTTTTCTTTCAGCTGATTAAATGGCAATAATATCAATTTGTTAAATGAGATTTTGCCTGTCGCGTCCAGAGGAGGATCCAGCGCTAATTCTGAAAGGGACTGGCTTAGCTCAATATCCCCTTCAAGAAACAATACTGCGTTGATAGGTTCGCATTGGGGGCGGTAAATACAGGCAAAGGGTCTATCAAGATTGGCCAGATGAGCCGAAAGCTCGTCGGGATTTGCTGAATCTTTAGATAACATCATCATCTCCTGAAGTGCCGTGAGGATCTTTAATGTTCCAATGCATCGATAGCTTGTCGGGTTGACAGCACAACTGAACTGGTTTCCGCAGCTAGCTCAAGCGCTAGACGATGCTTTTCTTCGGAGAAATCGGCGAGCGCATCGGCAATAAAAAATGTCTCGATATCATTGGAATAGGCCTCTTGCGCTGTGCACAAACAACCGATATGGGCGTAAACGCCGCAGACAATCAGCTGATCGCATTTGAGTTCGTGCAAAGTACTCAGAAGAGGAGAGTTAAAGAAGGCGCTGTAACGCCACTTCGTTAATACCCACTCATTTTCCAGGGGCGTCAACGGAGGAACAATCTGTTTATGTTCCTGGCTGCCGTTCATGCCTGAACCCCATAGACTGTGCAGCAAGCCGCGCTGTTGTGGCGTCATGTCGCCGGGTTGGGCAGTATAAAATACTGGAATATGCAGACGTCGGGCGACACTAAGCAAGCGGTAGATGTTGTCGATGACCTGCGCTATCGGCGAGGCGTCAGCAGTGTAAAAATCGAGAAAATAACGCTGCATATCATGTATGAGTAGCGCCGCTCTTGAACTGTTGGGTCGCCAGTCTGCAATTGATTTGGGTAATTGACGTTCTGTCGGCAATGGGTAGGGCCGTATCTTTTCCATGTTATTCTCCTTGTACGCTTAGCAGCTGCCGAGTGCGGCACCACCGTCGACCAATAACGTTGATAGCGTGGTTTGCCCTGATTCTTCGCACAGGTAAAAGCAGACCGCGGCAGCAATTTCTTCCGCCGTGGCGACTTTGTTGAGTGGAATACCAATGCGAAATTGTTGTGGGTTACCGTTGAGCGTGTTTTGCTTGTCACTTTCGCTATGCCACATGCCGCGCAGCATCGGCGTATCGGTTGAGCCGGGAGCGACAACATTACAACGTATCCCATACGGAGCGACCTCCAGCCCCAGAGCATAGGTAAATGCCTGGGCAGCGGCTTTTGAAGCGCAGTAGGCGGCCATCGTCGCCCGCGGCACGCGCGCTGCATTTGAGGCGATAGTTACGATGCTGCCTTTACGCTGAGCCATCATCAGATTGGCCGCATGGCGGCTGGTGTTAAATACGCCAGTCGCGTTGACGGCAAATGTTTTCGCCCAATCCTGAGGTTGTGTTTCGGCCACGCTGGCGTGGCACAGTACGCCGGCGCCGTTGACCAGATACCCTACCGGGCCCAGTTGATGACCGACTGCGGTAAAGGCCTCTGCTACGCAGCGGTCGTCGGCAACGTCCACAGTAAAGCCTGCAATGGGCTGCGGATGGTTATCTTGTAGTGTGGCTACAAGGGTTGCCAGCTGAGTGGCGTTATTATCAAGAAGCGCTAGTGACAGCCCTTCTTTCGCCAGCGCGTGGGCAACGGATTCGCCAATGCCACCGCATGCGCCGGTAATAACGGCAATATAATCTTTATCAAAAGTCATGTTGTCCCTCTTTCCAGTGAGTTAATAACATCTGCGTTTGCGCTACGTTCAGGCGTGGGTCGCAGAGAATTTGCTTAAGTTCATGTTCTTCAGGGTGATTATTTTCACTGAAGCATTCGATGACCGGGTTCGGCGTTGCTTCCAGATGGAGTCCAGCGGCGCAGGCGTTATGTGATTTCACCTGCCTCAGGAAACCGGAGATTTCAGCCATCATGTCGCTAAGCTCGCGGCGTTTATTGCCCGCCCGTGTTTTCCCGGTATTCCCATGCATTGGATCGCACATCCATAACACCGGCGTTTCGGTTGCTTGTGCGGCCTGAATCAACGCGCCCAACCGATGAATGTGTGAACGGCCAAAACGCGAAATAAAAGTCAGACGCCCAGGAATACGCTGAGGATTGAGCTGTCGGCAAAGTGACGCGATGAACGATGGCGTTACGCTGGCGTCAATCTTGCAGGCAACAGGGTTGGCGATATTCGCCAGCATGGCGATATGTGGGCTGTCAGGCGCAAGAGTACGAATGCCTATCCAGGGCCAATGGGTGCTGGCTAAGTATGATTCTCCGTAGGGATTAGTGCGGATTTGAGTGGTTTCATAGTCCAGCAACAGCGCTTCATGGCTGGTCCAAATGTGATGAACATCGCGGGGATATTCCCGTTCGTAACGTTTAATTTCGGCCAGCGTTTCCGCAGCAGCACGATAGCTCAGCAGCATCCGTTGCGGATCGTTACGCCTGGCTTCTGGTGTCGCTTCGGGCCGGTTGACTGAATCACCGCGCCACACGGGAAGTACCCTGTCGCCATCGACTTCGTTTTGTTGCGAGCGGGGTTTAGCATATTGACCGGCAATTCTACCTACCGTCAATATCGGCAGCCCCGTCAGTGTTGAGAATTCGCGGGACATTTGCTCAAGGAAGATCAATTTTTTCCGTACATGTAACGCGCCAGATTCGCAAATTCTTTCAGCGCAGTCGCCGGCCTGAAATATCATTGTTTTTCCTGCATAAACGGCGGCTAATGCTTTATTGAGTTCACTTATTTCTGCAAAACTTAATAATTCTGGAAGAGTGTCTAATTCACTTTTGACCAGGGCAAGCATGTCCTTATCGCTCCAGAACGGCTGTTGCCAGTTGGACTTATTGCCAGGAAATGATGTCATTTCTAATCTCTCACTCGAAATTTAACAGGTTTTTCGTTTGTTTTTTAACAAAAAAGCGATGAGAAAGTGCTATTCCTTGTCTGTTTACTGGACATGAAAGACGATACGGTTTGCACAAATATTGCACGCCAATGAGTGCATTATGTCAATCAAAAAAATTTATATTTGATTTATGTTTTTACATGTTATTGATTTTTATGGTTATTATTTTTGATTGTTTTTTATTTTTTGCTATATGATTTTTTTTTGGAAATCAAATTGACTGAGGGTGAGGTTCGAAGATAGACTATTGAAAGCAACGCTTAGTTATGTTTGTGTTGCTTATATGTTGCTTGTTTTGCGGTGTTTTCTTAGAAGCATCTCACGGTAAGCTGGCGGCATTTCTTTAGATCTTTAATTTCTTCTTCAAGAGAAGATTTTATGCGTGTGAACGTTCCTAATTCTCCAGGAGAGAGTGATGACGCATTCAGCATATGTCTATCAGTTAAAGGCTGTCCCTGATATATTTGATGAGATTTCGCAACGTTTTCCGGACAGGGTTGCGTTAATTTTCGATCAAAGAAAAATAACCTATCGAGAACTTGCTGAGCAATGTTCAGCGCTGGCTGCAGTGTTGCAAAATAATTGCCTGATAAAAGGCGATATCGTTGCAATAAAAATAGAACGTAGCCCGGAGTTATATATTTTTATGCTGGCGCTCATGAAAATAGGCGCTGTTATGGTTCCCGTGAACTCGAATAGTCCCGAACGCTATATTGGTGAGGTTTTAAGTGCGGCGGGAGCCAGATACCTGATTAGCGATGATGTAACAAGCGTGCCCGGCGGAGCATGGCACGTCTTGTCGAGCAGGACGCTGATACAAAACTGCGCTCAACAAAGAAGCGGGAATTACCCGGTATTAAGCGCTGATGATCCGGCGCTCATATTGATGACCTCTGGTTCAACAGGAAAACCGAAAAGCGTACTGATTGCTCATCGCGGGATTGCCAGACTGGGTCTGCCGGTACCGGCGTTGGGGAATAGCGAGCGGGACTGCTATTTGCAAATTGCAGATATTTCTTTCGCTGCCTCAGCTAATGAAATCTGGATGGCTTTATTGACCGGAGCATGTCTCACGATTGCGCCGCCTGGCTTGCCGGATTTAATGGCCCTGGCACGGCAGATCGAATCGGATAACGTGACGATGCTATTCCTCTCTGGCGGGCTGTTCCGGCTATTTGTCGAGGTTTCGGTCGAAACACTGCATATACCTGATTGTGTGGTGGTGTCGGGAGACTTTGTCAATCCTCGCTTATTTAGCGTGGCAGTGCAGGCCGGTAAAGCCAAAATATTTAATGGATTAGGCTGCACGGAAAATTCAGCGATCTCGTCTCTCTATCATATTCAGTCGGAGGAGCAATTATCCAGTGAATCTCCTGTGCCGGTTGGTACTCCACTCCCTCTGGTTGAGATGGTGGTATTCAATGAACGGTTGCAACCCTGTACCTGCGGTGAATATGGGGAATTATTTATCGCAGGGGCTGGAGTGGCTCTGGGGTATTCCGATCCGCAACTGACGGCGGAAAGGTTTATCACCATACCGTATCAAGGCACTGACATGCTTTTCTATCGTACCGATGATCGGGCAACTTACGACCAGGATCGCAATATCGTCCTGGTCGGACGAGGCAACCATATTTGTAAAATACGTGGCTTCCGCATCAATATCGCCGGTATTGAGCACCTGTTGCGCTTACATCACGCTGTAGAAGATGTGCTGATTGTGGTAGAGGAGACGCCGGATGAACCGCGATTACATGCTTGTTATGTCACGCAGGATGACGGGCTATCCGTAGCGGATTTAAAGAATCACCTCGCAATGCATGCTCCTGCCTGGATGATACCTGAAAAATTTAGCCGTCTGGCGGTACTGCCAATGACCGCTAACGGTAAAAAAGATCGTTTACGGTTAAAAAATTCTTTACTGGAGCAGGTGTAAATATGGACAACGTTGAGCAACAGCTACTCTCGATTTGGCAGGCGATTATTCATTCAGAGGCGATTAACCCGCAAGAAAATTTACTAGACCAGGGTGGTAACTCATTACATTTCATAAAGTTGGCGTCAATGGTAAGCAAGACATTTAATTTGGCTGTCTCGCCGGCGGACATTTTCACTGCCGGAACTATTGCTGCGCTGGCTCAGACCATTCGGCAACGGCAAAAGCTCTAATACCTGGGGTTGGGACTACCAGCAAACAGGAAGGATTTTACAGGGAATTTTAAGAGGGGGATAAAATGCCATCATTCAATAGCGGCGAGTCAAAAAAGGGCTGTTTGAACAAGGAGTGTGGAGAAAGTGCGGTAACGTATCTGCCAGCTACGCCCGGGCAGCAGGCAATGTGGTGGCTGGATAATACGCTGGAGCAGCCCCAATGCTATAACGTGCCGGTGCTGCTGACCGTTAATGCGACACTGGACGCTGATATTATGCAGCGCGCTGTGGCTGAGCTGACCTTGCGCCATGAAATATTCAGAACGCGTTTTGTTTATCTTGACGGTAAATTACAACAGCGTATCGGCGCTGATGGCTATCTCTCTTTTTCCCATCGACAACCAGAGCAGACGGAAACCCCTGAATCCGTCACGGCACAACTGGCGGCTAGCCGTTTATCATTAGCTGAGGGGCCGCTGAGTATCATTAATATGCTCAGTTCAGACTCAGGTACAACCTGGTTAGCATGCTGCTTCCACCACATCATTATTGATGCCCCCTCAGTACGTATTGTCTTGCATGATTTGCTGCGAATCTATTGTGCGCTTGACGAGATGCGCGTTCTGCCAGCGTTTAACGGCACGGGAAGCTATCAGGAATTTACTCGTTGGCAGGCCGCGTCCCTTGCGGCGGCTGAGTGCGAAGATATGCGGGTTTATTGGCGACAGGCACTGCATCCAGCTCCACCCTTGTCGGACCTCCCGGTCGATTTTCCCCGTCGTCTTCGGGAAGATACCAAAGCCGCCTATACCATGCTGGCGCTGAACGAACAGGAAGCGGACTCACTGCAGCGGCACGCGAGATCGTTGTCAATGACTCCATTTATGTATATGTCCATGTGCTGGCAATTTTTCCTCAGCCGTATGAGCGGGCAGAACGATATTACCGTTGGCGTGCCTTTTACTCTGCGGGATCGCAGCGAGTTTGCCGAAACGCCGGGATATATGATCAATACTCTGCCGGTTCGCGTGCAGGTCAATGAAGATGACACGGTCAGCACGCTGGCTGCAAAGGTACGTCAATCTTTTATTGGCGCACATTTCAATAAGCTGCTCCCTTTCAATGAAATTGTCGCATTGTCGCGTGAAAACGCGGGGCAGGACAGTCCTCTATTCAGAACGCTGTTGGTTATGCCCGATACCCGGGGCGATATTTTCAACGACTTGCCTTTTAAAGTCATGCTGGATGACTATTTTAGCCAGATGGCAAAATACGATCTGACGCTGTTCTTTGAAGCGCAACCGCAGTGGAAGCTAACGCTGGAGTATAAGACGGCGTTGTATCACCCGCAGACCATTGACTACTGGTTGAAAATCTTTCGCCATTTATTAAGCGCGATGGGCGAGGACGGCGAGGTATTACTGTCATCCCTGAGGCTGTTGGATGCACCGTTAAGTCGTGAACTGGTTGTTCGATCTAGTCTTAAATCGTGCGCGGAGGCCTGGCGATTTGACGCCCTGGCGGCTTTCAATCAGCATGCTATAAGCCACTCTGCGGATACTGCGTTAATTACCGCTAATGGCACACGATCGTATGGTTGGTTAGCGGAACGTTCAGGGCAGATTGCCGCTTACCTACAGCAGCAGTTAAATATCGCACCTGGCAAACGTGTTGCATTATTACTGGAAAGGAATGCCGAGGCGATTGCCACTCTGTTTGGCGTGTTAAAAACCGGCGCGGCCTACATTCCGATCGATCCGCAATACCCGCAAGAGCGAATTGGTTACATGTTGCAGGACGCCAGTGTGGATTGCATCGCCACGACACGATCGCTGGTAGCAAAATTCCCAGTGTCTGGCTCCGTACCTCTGTTGTTAATCGATGATATTCCCCCGGAGTACCCTGGGGAATACTCTTATATCAAAAGAATGCCCGACGATGAGCTGTATATCATTTATACATCAGGTTCAACCGGGCAGCCCAAGGGAGTACGGTTATTAAATAAAACGCTCAATAACCTGATTAAGTGGCAACGAGATGTTTCTGAGTGCGATCAAGGAGATTGTACTCTGCATTTTATGTCACTTTCTTTTGATGTCTCGGTTCAGGAGATCTTCGGCACGTTAGCTGGCGGTGGGTGCTTATATATTGCCAGTGAAGAAGAACGGAGAGATCTGGATCTTCTGCAAGAGGTTATCCAGGAGCAGGGGATTAATCGTCTCTATTTTCCCTATGTTGCTTTGCAACAGTTCGCGCATTTGAGCGCATTGGCCAACAGGCAATTCCCGAGTTTAAAAGAGGTCTACTCCACCGGGGAACAGCTCGTACTCACCGCGGATATTAAACATTTTTTCAGGCAACCCGTTCGCCTGATTAATCTCTATGGTCCCTCAGAAAGTCACGTCTGTTCCGCGTATGTGCTGCCACCGGAAAGCGATAAATGGGGAGATGCAGCGTCCATTGGTTACCCTCTACCCGGATTTACTCTGTTGGTGGTGGATGAGCATTTGCAGCTGGTTCCCGCCGGTGTCGCCGGTGAACTGCTCATCGTTAGCGATTTTCTCTCTCCCGGCTATCACAATAAAAGTGAAGAAAGCGCTCGACGTTTTATCTCTGCTGAGGGCTTTGCCACACAAAGTTGCCACGCATATCGTACCGGTGATCTGGTGAGGCTGGAGCATGACGATCGGTTCAGCTATCTTGGCAGGATAGACAATCAGTTAAAAATTCGCGGTTTTAGGATCGAACCGTCTGAAGTAGAAGCGGCCATCAATGCCCTGGAAGGCGTGCAGGTTTCAGCGGTAGTTGGCAGGGCAGATACTTCAGGAAGCAAGCAGCTCGTCGCTTTTATTGCTGGCTTAATGGATGATAAAAGCAATCAAAAGGATAAGATCAAACGCGGCCTTCGCCTGGTTCTGCCGGAGTATATGGTTCCCACAGAGTTGGTCTTTCTGGATAAGCTGCCTACTACCCCTAGCGGGAAAATCGATCGTAAGGCGTTGCTTAAGGTGGATATTATTGTTGAATCATCCGCGCAGATGTCAGAACGGTCTCTGACGAAAACGCAGGAGCAGGTCAGGGCGCTATGGGAAACGCTATTTCCGGGTCGTCACATCGCACTGCACGATGATTTTTTCGCCATTGGCGGACATTCCTTGTTGGCCACGCAGCTGGTTTTTCTGCTCCGTAAGGCATTCAATTGCGATATTCCTCTACGTTTGTTATTTAATCACCCGACGTTGTTGGCTATGGCAGAGTGCATCGACGGCTATGTTGTCAGTGAAAAGGGGCCCGTCGATACCGTTGATCGTTCCTTTGTTCAGGATGGATACGAACGCATACATTGGCAGGGGGGAGAGTGTTCAACCCCTGGGCTGACGATGCTCACCGGGGCGACAGGATTTTTAGGCATCTACCTGCTGCGTTCACTGCTATTGGCCGGGACCCAATCCGTGATTTGCCTGGTAAGAGCCAGGACAGATAAGCACGCATTGGCTCGTTTACGTGAAAATGCGATGCGCTACGGAATCGCCGATGAGATTGATTTTTCCCGGGTTGAAGTTTGCCTCGGTGATATTGGTCAGCGCGATTTAGGGTTAAGCCCTGACGCGTATAGTCGGTTGGCAGAGCGAGTGAACACGGTATTCCATGCAGCCGCACAGATTAATTTTTTGCTCTCTTATTCTTCTGTTAAACAGTCAAATGTGCAGGGTACGCTAAATATTTTAGCTTTCTGCGGTTGTGGCGGACGAAAAACGCTCCACTATTTATCCACTATCGCCGTATTTTCTCCACGCTATCCTGAATCGCCTATCGTGGAACATTGTGTGCCGGGGCATCCGGAAGCACTGTCGATTGGTTATACGCAAAGTAAGTGGGTGGCTGAACGCTATGTTATACAGGCCAGAGAACAAGGACTTGATGCTAACGTATTTCGCATCGGACGTATTGGCGGAGACAGCCGAACTGGGGCCTGCCAAAGCGATGATTTTTTGTGGCGCCAGATAAAAAGCTTTATCCAGATGGGATTGGCGCCCGATCCGTCTTCCCTATCAACGGACCTGCTGCCTGTCGACTTTGTCGCTGAAGCGATAGTTGCTTTAGCGCGTTCAGAGGCTACTCGACAGGAGAACTTCCATATTTTCCATCCTCAGAGCATCCGGTTTGACCCGGTGTATCGGGCGATTCGTTCTCTGGGCTATCCGTTAGAAACGACTTCTGACGGCGAGTGGTTGCAACAACTTGAGCTGTGTGTCACCCAAGGGCGCGAGGTTGCGCTGGGGCCGGTCATTCATCTCTTTAAAGAGAATTTGTTGGATACTGGCGATAACGCCTATGGTAATCCAGAGACGACTAAGCGTATTACACAACTGGGCTTGCGCTTTCCTGAACTGTCGGAGGAGACTTTCAAACGTATGATTGTTTATTTCCAGCGGCAGAAAGAAATTGTCTAGCAAGCCGTTTATCAATTTCATCAAGAGGATAATACAATGGTTCCAGCACTATTTGATAAATATATTTCGGCAGTGATGGAGAAGTCATCGGACAAGCTGGCATCCCTTTTCTCTGTTAATGGACGTTTGTCGTTGCCTTTCCGTCGCAATAGAGAGGTGATTGTTGGCCGTGAAAATATTCGCTTACACTATGCTAATGGCTTTGGCGTTGCGCCCTTACGCTTTACCTCTATAGAGGATGAACGATTCCACTATACGAATAATCCCGATGTCGTCATTGTTGAATATAAACTACATGGGAATACTCTGCCAGATGGGAAACAGTTCTCTTTGTTATATGTTAATGTGATTGAAATAAATGATGGCAAGATAACTGAATTAATAGATTATGAGGATGTTTTGAACAGAGAATATATCTTTCAGGATTAGCAGGATGATTCTTATGTTATTAATGGGGGCGAAGGTTATGATAACTTTTCATTCCTTGAAGGGTTATGGTAAAATGGTAAGCTTAACTTATTGTATACGGCATCAGGAGAATGTATGGAAATGAATAAAAAAGTGGCTAGTGGTTCCGAGCGCGAAATATCATTGAATCGTCAATTTGAAGATGCTTTAGGGAATTTGCAATGCGTACTTGTTGCACGTCGATCGTTGATTAATCCTGATGGTATTAACTGGCCGCAATACGATACGTTGTATATTTTACGTCAGTTCCAGCCGATGACTCCAAGCGCAATTGGTGAAAAGCTCGGATTTGCGCGTAGTAAAATGTCCAAGATCCTGCGGATGTTGAAAGATAAGCACTTTGTTGAGCAGGAGTCGGCAGAAAGCGACAAGCGAGAAATGCTGACGAGGATTACGGAAAAGGGTATTGAATTCCTGAATTCTGCAGAGTCCAGCAGGCGCATAATGGCTGAGCAGGTGGCATCCTGTATGTCGCAGGGAGAGATTGCTATTTTCGCTGAGCTTTGTACAAGGGCTGCAAATATATTACACGAGAATATTAAAGGTAAACTCGAAGATACCAGTGAAAATTAATAAAGTTTATGGTGATGAAGCGTTAAACGGAGCGCTGGCGTGGTATTCTCTTTGCCGAATATGGAATCGAATATATGGCATCGGAATTTTGCTAAAATGTTGCTATGCGACGATGGTGAAAGTGGACCCGATACTAAGAAAAGATTTTTACCGCAGATGGTAAAAAAATGCTGATTCGTATCGTTAATATTTTGTTTGCTAAAACCTTGTCTCATTGCAACGTGCGTTGATGTGCCCGAAACAGGCTTGAGCGGATAGTTTTCTGTCAATATAAAATCAAAGCTGTCTGGCATACTGGCGATAATGGGAGCAGGCCATTGCTCGGATTATGGCCGCAGTTTTTATTTTTCACATAATAGCCTTCAATCGTATCCTCTCGTTTAGCGTATTCTCGCACTACGTCTGGTGAGAACAGGAGTTTTGGCGAATACCTGTAGCAGATATTTCTTTACTTTCAATATATCGATGAATAAATGTGAAAGTAGCAGGTATGCAACTGGTGCATTTTGTTCTCTTCCATCATTGCCCCCGCAAAACAGACAGCCGAGTAAATGATTGCCCCTGCTGATAATGATCGATTCAGCTCTTGCGTACAGAGAAATGATCCCGCTACCGGGTGCATCTGAGGTGCTCAAGCACGGAACGGCCACTCGATGCAGATCTGCCGTCAGGATTAACCAGAAGATAACGTTCGTGCTATGTGAAAATCTTCGCAGGCTTCAGGCTGACAATTGGCGTGTTGTTAAGGGAGAAGTGGGACATGCTATGCGCAACAAAGATAGTGCCCGCATTTCCCGGCACGGAGGAGAAAAAACCAGAAATGCACCGGGATGTGTTCCCATGCTAGCCTGTTGAATCAATATCTGAAAAAGATTCGCAAGGATAGCTGAAAACAGGAATTTGGCTCCTCTGACTGGACTCGAACCAGTGACATACGGATTAACAGTCCGCCGTTCTACCGACTGAACTACAGAGGAATCGTTGTGGAGTCGTATCTTAGCGGCGAAAAAACTTTTGTCAAACATCAATTCGCCTTCCGCCGCGCAACTGGCGCATCCATCAACAAATTGTTGTTATTAGCGACAATCTATCGGGAAAAATGCTTTGCAGGATTAGCTTTTCTCTATCATCATTTGAAATGTAGTTTCAACTTTTCTCACTAAGGTCTCCCTTGAACGTCACCTCCGCATTACGCCAGTCCGTCGAACGCACGTCCTGGTTTAAAAAACGCAAGACCTATCGCGTCCTCTACTGGCGTGAAATCAGTCCTCTTGCGGTCCCGATTTTGCTGGAAAACGCCTGCGTGTTGCTGATGGGCGTGCTGAGTACTTTTTTGGTCAGCTGGCTCGGTAAAGAAGCGATGGCGGGCGTTGGCCTGGCCGATAGCTTCAACATGGTGATCATGTCTTTTTTTGCCGCCATCGATCTCGGTACGACCGTGGTGGTAGCCTTCAGTCTGGGCAAGCGTGACCGGCGGCGGGCAAGGGCGGCAGCGCGACAGTCGCTGGCGATAATGACCCTGTTCTCGATTATTCTCGCGGCGGTTATCCATGCTTTTGGCGCGGAAATTATTAATTTTGTCGCCGGAGATGCGACAGAAGAAGTGAAAGGCCTGGCGCTGACCTATCTTGAGCTAACGGTATTGAGCTATCCGGCAGCGGCAATCGCCCTGATCGGCAGCGGTGCGCTGCGCGGAGCCGGAACCACTAAAATTCCGCTGTTGATCAACGGCGGGATGAATATTCTGAATATCATTATCAGCAGCATCCTGATTTACGGCATTTTTTCGTGGCCCGGCATGGGGTTTGTCGGCGCGGGTCTGGGATTAACCATCGCCCGCTATATTGGCGCGGTGGCTACTATCTGGGTATTAATGATCGGCTTTAACCCGGCGCTGCGCATTTCGCTGAAGAGCTACTTTAAGCCGTTCAACTTCGCCATTATCTGGGAAGTGATGGGCATTGGTATTCCCGCCAGCATTGAATCGGTTTTGTTCAACGGCGGCAAGCTGCTGACTCAGATGTTCGTTGCCGGGATGGGGACTAACGTGATTGCCGGCAACTTTATCGCCTTCTCCGTGGCTGCGCTGATTAACCTGCCCGGGAACGCCCTGGGTTCCGCATCGACAATTATTACCGGCAGGCGTCTCGGAAAAGGGCAGATCGGCCAGGCTGAACGTCAGGCGTGGCACGTCTTCTGGCTATCGACGATCGTATTGACGCTGATCGCCTGGGGAACCGCGCCTTTTGCCGGCCTGATCGCTTCGTTCTATACCAGCGAAGAGGATGTCAAGGTGGTGGTGAAAGAGCTGCTGTGGCTCAACGCCTTCTTTATGCCGATTTGGGCGATGGCCTGGACGTTGCCGTGCGCTTTTAAAGGCGCACGTGACGTGCGCTACACCATGTGGGTATCCATGCTCGGCATGTGGGGCTGTCGCGTCGTGGCGGGCTACACGCTGGGGATTGTGCTGGGTATGGGGGTGATTGGCGTCTGGTTGGGGATGGTGCTTGACTGGGCGGTGCGCGGCGTTTTGTTTTACTGTCGAATGGTCAGCGGGCGGTGGCTGTGGAAATATCCGCGTACCAAAGCGCAGGCAGAGGAGAGTCAGGTGCAGGCTGAATAGGCGAGTGATAAGCGGATAAACGCTACTTTTTGCGCAAAGTGGAGGATTTTTCGGCAAACGATTTGAAATATGCAAACAGCCTTTGACAAGATCGGGCGTCATCGATAATATGCGCCTCGTTCAAACGATTCCTCTGTAGTTCAGTCGGTAGAACGGCGGACTGTTAATCCGTATGTCACTGGTTCGAGTCCAGTCAGAGGAGCCAAATTTAAGAAGCCCGCTTAAGGAAATTTAAGCGGGCTTTTTGCTTTCTCTTGCATAGTCACGATTGTGGCAACGCCGGGGCCTTGCCTTCGAACACGGTTTTAAAACCAGGATACCACAAGGGAAACGAGCCCGATCGCGACCGTCCAGAAAAAAATAGTTGCTATTAAAATAAACAGGCGGATATTCCCTATGGTTAATTTCATAAAACTGTCTTCCATACTTTTACGAAAATAGCACATTGCTGATGGCGACCGATAAGCTTATCCATGATTGCATATTGTCGACATGTGCAATTTTATCTGTTGTGGTTGAGTAACAAGATATTTGTTGTAAGTAACCTGACGCTATTAAATGATGATTCGATAGCAGAGTAGCGGCCATAGATAACTCTTTGATTATTTTGATCTCTCTCGAGCGCTGCCTGTTCTGTATGGCAGTTTTGTTACACATAAATTTTTTTAATTAATTTAAGGGGTTATGAGACGTAATTCAAGTGTTACCCAGTCTGCTATTGTGCGTTTTATGACCATGCGGCAAGTGATATAGATATGTTAATGGAATATTTACTTTTATAATCGGCGTGGCAGTTTTTAACTACGAAAGTTTGCACAATAATATTTTCAGACAAGCAGTGTGGCTACGTTCAGAGAAATGGTTAGCACTAAAGAAATAAATGTTTTAATTTATAGCGAAAGGGTAATGGTGATTATCCCCTGGTCCGAATGACTCTCTTTCTCTAACGCTCAGTCCGGCGGGTGGCCGCGTAAATATGTCACGCCATCCGGACTGAGTTTATTCTGCTCGTGTTATCTATGCGCTTAACGGAACGGCGGTTCGTTGAAGGTTCTCAGCTTGCGCGAATGCATATGGTCGCCTTCGGCGCGTAGCAGGTCAATCGCCCGAATACCAATCTGCAAATGTTCGGAAATCGCCCCTTCATAGAAGCGGTTAGCCTGTCCCGGCAGCTTGATCTCACCGTGCAGCGGCTTATCGGAGACGCACAGCAGGGTACCGTAGGGAACGCGGAAGCGATAACCCTGCGCGGCAATGGTCGCGCTTTCCATATCGATAGCCACCGCGCGGCTGAGGTTAAAGCGCAGCGCCGAGGCCGAGTAGCGCAGTTCCCAGTTACGATCGTCGGTGGTAACCACCGTTCCGGTACGCAGCCGCTGTTTAACCTCTTCGCCGGGCATTCCGCTAACCTGCTTGGTGGCGTCGTAAAGCGCGCGCTGAACTTCGGCGATGCTCGGAATAGGGATATCCGGCGGTAGCACCGCATCCAGCACATGGTCATCGCGCAGATAGGCGTGAGCCAGCACGTAGTCGCCAATCGTCTGGCTTTCGCGCAGGCCGCCGCAGTGGCCAATCATCAGCCAGACGTCCGGGCGCAGCACCGCCAGATGGTCGCAGATGTTTTTAGCGTTAGCCGGGCCTACGCCAATGTTAATCAGCGTGATCCCCTGACCCTCTTTAGTGATCAGGTGCCAGGCCGGCATCTGATGCTTTTTCCACGCCAGATCGGAAATTGCCTCTTCCGGGGCCTCTGTGTCCGCCGTTATCCAGATACCGCCCGCGCAGGAGAGGGCGATATAGGGGCTATCGGGATCGAGAATTTGGCTACAGCCCCAGCGCACGAACTCATCGACGTAGCGGGTATAGTTGGTAAATAGCATATACGGCTGGAAATGCTCAACCGGCGTGCCGGTGTAATGACGCAGGCGCGCCAGCGAGAAATCGACGCGGCGGGCGTCGAAGTGCGACAGGGGATAGTATTCCGTGGAATGGAACAGGCCATCGGCAGTCTCATCGCCAATTTGCGACAGCTCGGTGGTGGGGAAAAAACGCGTTAAGCCGGCGCTCATTGAACGGTCGAGCGTGAGCTCGGAGCCATCAATCACGTACGGATAGGGGATCTCATGCTGCGATAGCCCGACGGTAATGCAGGCATCGTAATCCTGATACAGCATGGTGAGCTGTTCCAGTAAATAGGCGCGAAACAGTTTAGGGTTGGTAATGGTGGTGGTATAGCAGCCGGTATGGGTAAAACGGCCCCAGGCCCGGGTTTTTAAGGCTTTATGCTCCGAGCCGTCCCACGATACCGACAGCTCCGGGTAAACGAACAGTCCTTCCGCACGGGCGCTATTATCGGGAAGCGTATTATGGTGAATATATTCGCCGATAGCTTTACGCAGCGCATTGACCGATTTTTCATAGAGCGCTTCGAGTTGCGTGAGCGCTTCTTCTGGGGTCAGCCTGGCGGCTTTCTGGTTCATGACCTACTCCTTATTTCTGCTCTGCTGACGTTGTGCTTAGTATGTCACAGACTGAAACAGGCGTCGGACAATTTACCCCGCTTAGCTAAGAAAGTACTGAGATTAGAACCCGTTGAAGCTGGATACTATCCATTAACCGGTGGGGGCATTGACGATAGCGGCCCAGCGATCGGCGCTAAAATGGGTGGCGTTGAGCACCTTTACGGTGAGGGTTTTATCGTTATTAATGCAGTAAAGCGCGTCCGCCAACGGCGTCAGCTTATCGCCTTCCTGTAGACGCCGGGCGCAGGGAGTCAGTTCCGCCACAATCGTTAACTGGCCGCTTTGCAGAACCGCCCAGGTATGTGTAGACGTTGTGGCCTCGCGTAGTTTTTTAATCCACCATTCCATTTGTTAATTCCTGACCGGTTACCCCCGGCGATAATTCCTGTTTGCATCTCATCTGACAATAAGAACAGGCAGTTGGTTTAGTCTATGTTTAAAAAGAGAATCGCAGGATCTGCTGCACTCTGGGTAATAATCCCACCCGGTGGATAAAGAGATAATTCGGACAGAAATATGGCAATGATGCGTTTTACCCGGCTGCTGAATAAGTCGGGCTTAAGAATGGTCTCGATGGCGAAAAAAGCCATCATTGGTCTACTGGTGGTGGTGGTGGTCTTTTTTATTGGCCGCATTTACGAATCGCAGCGCGGCCCGGCGCTGCACCGCTGGCACACCTGGACGGCGAATGAAATGACCGCCAGCGAGATTGACCACGCCACTTTTGCTGACTACCAGACGCGGGAAGCGACGATTTTCCGCGATATGAAAAGCCACATTACCGATGCGCTGAGCGACGATGAAAAAACGGCGATTAACCGTTTTTACGCACAAAGCCTGGTCTATCCGGATAAGTTTCATCCGGACTGGAATCGCTCCTTTATTTTGCTGCCGCAGGGCAAACCGCGCGGCGCGGTGGTGCTGCTGCACGGCCTGACGGACTCTCCCTATAGCGTGCATTATCTGGCGCAGCGCTATCAGCAGCAGGGATTTGTCGCCGTCGCCCCGCGGCTGCCCGGGCACGGTACGGCTCCGGGCGCGCTCACCGCCGTGGACCGCGAGGCGTGGATAGCGACAACCCGTCTTGCGGTGCGCGAAGCGACGCGCCTGGCCGGGGATAACGTGCCGCTGCACGTGGTTGGCTACTCCAACGGCGGGGCGCTGGCGCTAAAATACGCTCTCGATAGCCTGGAGGATAAAGCGCTGCGCCGGCCGCAGCAGATAATCCTGCTGTCGCCGATGATTGGCGTCACCGCCTTTGCGCGTTTTGCCGGACTGGCCGGTTTACCCTCGGTATTTCCGGCTTTTGCCCGCGCGGCATGGCTGAATATCGTCCCGGAATTCAATCCCTATAAATACAATTCGTTCCCGGTTAAGGCCGCAAGGCAGTCATGGCTGTTGTCGCAGGCGCTGCAGCAGCAAATCGTGCAGGAGGCGCAAAATCATCGGCTTTCCGAACTGGCGCCGGTGTTAACGTTTCAGTCGGTGATGGACTCCACGGTGAGCACCCGGGCGGTGGTAGAGTCGCTGTATCGCTATCTGCCGGATAACGGAAGCGAGCTGGTGATTTTCGATATTAACCAGGCGGCGAATCTACGCGCGCTATTCCGTCCCTCGCTCTATTCGGCGGTGAATACGTTATTGCCGCCGGCGCCGCGGCCCTATGCCACCACGGTGATTACTAACGCTGCCCCCGACACCTACGAGACGGTGGCCCGCACCACGCTTGCCGGAACGCGAAGCGAAACCGTGACGCCGCTGCATCTTGCCTGGCCGCAGGATATGTATTCGCTGTCGCACGTGGCGGTGCCGTTCCCGCTGACCGATTCGCTCTATGGCCGGGAACCGGCGGAGAAAAATCGCTACGGGATCAGCATCGGCACGATCTCTTTGCGTGGGGAAACCTCGACGCTGAGCGTCGGGCTGGATACGCTGATGCGCGTGACCTCCAACCCGTTTTTCCCGTGGATGATGGTGAGGATTGACCATCATATTGCCTGCAGCGAGCAGGCTGATGTCGCTGCCTGCCTCCGTCCGGAGTCGGTGGCATCAGAATAGCGTCAGGTGCATCACGGTGCGGATGGCGATCCCGGCGATAGCGCCGGCGGCGGCGAAGCGGAACAGGCGCACGAAGCGCGAGCTGACGCCCAGAAAGATACCGATACCCGGGAGGTCAAACGTCTGTACTAACAGACCTGCCGAGGCGTTGATCTGGCTGATGGTCACTTTTCCCTGCTGCACGAGTTCAGAGATCACGCCGAAATAGGCCGTCCCGCCAGCCACGCATTTGACCAGCGCCGGGAGCACGAAGTTAACCGGGATGTTCAGCCACAGCAGCAGCGGTAGGAGCAGACGCTGGAGCATCTCAATCAGGCCCGCCGCCTGCATAAACCCGACGATAGCCAGCGACAGGATCAGCATGGGCACCGCGCCGAGCGCCAGGCGAATCGCGTCGGAGCCGGCGCTGTTAATCACGGCGATAATCCCCTGGCTGTTCTGTTCGGCCTCGGGCAGCGCTTCGGCCCGCGCGTTTTCAACCATCGATAGCCTGCGGCCGGTGATATGCCAGGTCACCGCGGCGGCGCACAGTCCGCCGACAATGGAGATAACGATAGAGGCCAGCCAGTGCAGGCCAAAGGGCGTTAATGGATAGAATACGTTGCCTTGCCCCATGGCAAACAGCATGGCCAGCGTAGCGGCCATTTGCCGGTCCGAGGCGCCGCGTTTATCCATAATGGCAAGGGTCGCCAGCGGGGCGGCAAAGCTGACAAAATTCATCTGAATCAGCGCAAATGCGCTCATTCCGGTTAAGCCGAACGGCTTGAGCAGCGGCGCGAGCCAGCGCACGATGATATCCAGCACCCCGCGTACTTCCAGATATTTCATGACGATGAGCATGACAACCATGATTGGCAGCAGCGTATAAAGGGCCACATCGACGGAGGTTTTTCCCGCCGACATAATAATGCTGATGAAGTCCATCTATTTCTCAATCACTGCGGACAGAAAGGATAATTAGCGTCATCATAATCCCACCAGCAAGGAAATGAAATCACCGCAGCGGCTCTCTCTGTCCTGAAATGGGGCCGCAACTGGACTTGCCATTATCGCCGGCCAGCGCACAAAATTTCTTGGCCGATATTTGCAAAGCCTGTTTTTTGTTCTCAAACTGAATTAACACCGGGCGGTTTTCTTTAAGGATAAAACTATGCAACGTTGTCTACGGGTAGCGTGGGGAATTGTGTTTATTTTCGCCTTTTCGGTACAGGCTGAAACGAAGATATATGGCGAGCAGCGCATCAGCGGCTGGTGGAGCTGGTTAAAAAACGATGTCTCGCAGACCTGGAATGAGCCGCAAAACTACGATCTGTATCTTCCGTTTCTCAGCTGGCATAACCGCTTTATGTACGATAAAGAGAAAACGGATAACTATAATGAAATGCCGTGGGGCGGGGGTTTTGGCGTTTCCAGATATAACGCAGAGGGCAACTGGAGTTCTCTCTACGCCATGATGTTCAAGGATTCGCATAACGAGTGGCAGCCGATAATCGGCTACGGCTGGGAGAAGGGGTGGTATCTTGATAGTCGCCGCGATTTTCGTCTGGGACTTGGCGTTACCGCCGGGATCACCGCCCGCGATGACTTTGCCAACTACGTACCCCTGCCGATTATTTTGCCGCTTTTTTCCGCCAGCTATCGCCGTCTGAGCGTGCAGTTCACCTATATTCCCGGCACCTATAATAACGGCAACGTGCTGTTTGCCTGGCTGCGCTACGGTTTTTAAATGCGCTGGCGGTCATGGCCTGAATCGGCGAACGTCAAATGGTAATCACTTTTTTCACCACCGAATTTGACAGCGCCAGCATTGAAATCAGTACCGAAGTGATAAACGTGAGAACAATCAGCATTAATTTGGTACCCAGTGAGTTAATCGGGATAAATGCAGTGAGCAGGTGAAAAACGGAGTAGTGGAGAATATAGACGCCGGTCATCGTTTTGCTGATGGTGGCGAGAACGGCCTCTTTAAACTCGCTGTTTTTACGAAACCGAACGCCGTTGGCCGCAATCACCAGCGCGACGACCAGAATATAAATTTGTGAACCGGTAAGAATGAAGGCATTTCTGTCGGCCTTAAACAGGGCGAAAAAGAAATGGCGCTCGTAAAACCAGGTGAAAAGATAAATAAACGGGATGGCGATCATCGCCCCTTTAACCACTTTTTCGCGCCTGAGCCAGCCGGCGACGAGCGGATCGCTGAACAGCTGACCGGTCAGATAAAACAGCAGCCATGTCCATAGCCGATACTGCGGCGCCAGGCTCAGCGCATGGATATCAGGGTACAGCGCGGACAAAAGATCGTACCCATACGAGAGCAGCAGCAGCGAGAAAACTGCAGCAAAAAACAGTTTACGCCGCTGGCTAAGCCACTCGATGACTGGGTGAAAGGTGTAAATCACGATAAACGCAAAGACAAACCACGGCTGGATAAGATAGCCGCGCTGATAAGGCTCCCACAGATAGTACACCGTCATCCAGAACAGAAAGACGATAACCACGCTTTTGATTTTGCCCATTTGCCACTGCGAATCGTGGCGGGACTGCGAGTCGAGATAACCGGCCACCACAAAAAACAGCGGCGTGGCGATAGTCGAAATAAACGTCAAAAACCCGAGGATCCAGTGATAGTCGTAATCATAGCTATCCCAGGTGTTGTAGATGGTGAAGAAGGTCACCGCCGTCATGCATCCCAGCGTTTTGATAATATTTAACCCGGTACTATTCATGGTTGTCGCTTCATGTCCTTATTGTGGAAACAGGCGTAAATTACCGGCAGAACCAGCAGCGTCAGAATAGTAGCAAAACCCAGACCAAACATGATAACAACCGCCATGCTCTGGAAGAAAACGTCCAGTAGTAAAGGCGCCAGGCCAAGCACGGTGGTAAACGCCGTCAGCAGGATAGGGCGCAAACGCGACGTGGCGGCATAAATAATCGCCTCCTGCTGCTCTTTTTCCTGCTTCTGCTGTTCAATCTCCTCAACCAGCACGATGCCGTTACGGATCAGCATTCCACTCAGGCTGAGCAGACCTATCAGCGCCATAAAACCAAAGGGGATGCCGGTGATTAAGAAGCCCGGCGTTACGCCAATCAGCGCCAGCGGTACGGTCAGCCAGATGGCAATCGCATTTTTCAGCGAACTGAACATCAGTACGGTGATGATAAACATCACCAGGTAACCCAGCGGCAGGGTTGTGAACAGTCCCTGCTGCGCCTCGCTGGAGTTTTCCGCATCACCACCCCACTCGATGCTGTAGCCGTGCGGCAGCACCAGCGCATCGATCTGCGGTTTCACGCGAGAGAGGATATCCCCGGAGGTCTGGTTGCTGAGCGGGTCGGGATCGGTCTGCACCGTCAGCACGCGGCTGCGGTCGCGGCGCAGGATCAGCGGATCCTCCCATTCAAGGTGAAAGCCGCTGACCACGTTACTGAGCGGAATATACTGCTGGCGGCTTTGGCTCCAGACCAGCACGTTATTTAAGTGATTCGCATCCTGGCGCTCGGCGGCGGGTGGGCGGACTATCACCGGCAGCAGGTCGGCACCCTCACGGTACAGTCCCGCGCGGCTGCCGGAGAAGTTCATCTCCAGCGCGTTATCGATATCCTGTTTATCAACGCCCAGTTCGCGCCCAAGGGCGGTGGAGTACTGGGGACGGATAACTTTGCTGCGGTTTTGCCAGTCGTTGCGAACGCCATCGGTGGCCGGGTCTGCAGAGAGGATATCGCCAACCTGGCTGGCGATCAGGCGCAGTCTGTCTGGGGCGGGACCTTTGATCCGCACCTCGATGGCGCTGTCGCCGGAAGGGCCGAACATCACGCGTTTTGTGCTGGCGTTCACCTGCGGATAGTTACGCGCAATATAGCGATCTACATGCTGCGTCAGGGCGGCAATGCTGCGCTGGTCGTCCATTCGCACCATGATCTGCGCATAGTTGCTGTACTGCCGTTGCCCGCTGTAGGTCAGGATAAACCGCATACTGCCCTGGCCGACGGTAGCCACGGTGGTGACGACTCCGGGCTGGCCGTTAATGGCAGTCTCAATATCGCTGGTCATCTTTTCAGTGGTCGCAATATCGGTACCGTAGGGAAGCCAGAGATCGACAAAGAAAATGGGCGTGTTTGAAGAGGGAAAAAAGTTTTGTCGCACCGAACCAAACCCCCAGATAGCGGCGGCCAGCAGCGCCGCCATGACGGTCAGGGTGACGGTTTTGCGCAGCAGAAGGGCCTGCAGAGTCAGCTGATACAGGCGGTAAAAGCGTCCGCCGTACGGGTTGGTATCGGCCTGTGCCACCGGCTGAGATTGAGGCTTAAACAGCCACCACTTAATGAGCACCGGGGTAATGGTCAGCGCCGAGAACCAGCTCAGCATGAGCGAAATCAGCAGTACCTGGAACAGCGATTTACAATATTCCCCGGTCGAGTCCTGCGACAGCCCAATCGGCGCAAAGGCAAGAATCGCAATCACCGTGGCCCCCAGCAGCGGCAGGGCCGAACGGCGAATCACATAATTAATTGCCGTAAGTCGCGTCGATCCCTGCTGGCGGGCGATCAGCACGCCTTCGACGATAACGATAGCGTTATCGACCAGCATGCTCAGGGCGATAATCAATGCCCCCAGCGAAATACGCTGCAGCTCGATCCCCCACAGATACATAATCAGCAGCGTGCCGAGTACGTTGAGCGCCAGCGACAGGGCGATAATAATACCGCTGCGTACGCCCATAAAGATCAGTAGTACGCCAACGACAATCGCCAGCGCCATCAGAAAGTTGGTGATAAAACCGTTGACCGAATGGGCGACTTCCGCCGCCTGATCGTAGAACAGGTCAATGTTGATCCCGGCCGGTTTTTCCGCCGACATCTGCGCCAGTTTGTTTTGCAGCGCACGGCCAACATCAATCACGTTAACCCCGGGGATAAACGACACCCCCATGGTGACCGCCTGGCGACCGTTGGCGTGGTAAATGCTGGAGGGCGTTTCGCTCAGCCCGCGCGAGAGCGTGGCAATATCGCGCAGCCGCGTCGCCGTTCCCGAACCGTGCGGGCTGATTAACAGATCGCCCAGCTCGTCGAGGTTGGCAAACTCGCCCGTGGGATGCAGGCGGATCGATTCGCTGCCGGATTTAATTTCTCCGGCGTTAGAGACGACGTTCAACCGGCTGAGGATCGCCGCCAGCTGGTTGAGCGTAATCCCGCGGGCGGCCATTTTCGCCAATGAGATATCAATGTTGATTTGCTGGGGGATCGCCCCGCCGATGGCGACTTTACCGACGCCGGGCACCAGCACCAGTTCACGGCGCAGCTGCTCGGCATAGCGAACCAGCTCAGGGTTGGTAAAGCTCTCGCCGGAGAGGGCGAAGAAGAAGCCAAAGACATCGCCAAAATCGTCATTCACGAACGGAGAAGCGACGCCGGGCGGGAACTGGCGAGCGGCGTCGCCAACCCGGCGGCGCAGTTCATCCCAGATTTGCGGCAGCTCGCTGGAGTGGTAGTGCGAGGCGATGTTGACGGTAATTTGCGACAGGCCGTTAGAGGAAATGGAGCTGACGTTATCGAGATAGGGCAGCTGCTGCAGCGCGTTCTCCAGCGGCAGGGTGACTTCTTCTTCCACCTGCTGCGCTGAAGCGCCGGGATAATGGGTAACCACCACCGCGGTTTTGATGGTAAACGCCGGATCTTCCAGCCGGCCGATGTTCAGCAGAGCGAAGATCCCGCCGATGCCCAGCAGTAAAATAGTCAGCCAGACGCGGATTGGATTGTTAATAAACTGGCGGGAGATATCCATTACAAACCTCGTTCACGCGTCCAGATTCGAACCGGTTGTTGCGCATGTAATTCGCTGACGCCCGCCGCCACCACGCGTTCGCCGACGCTGAGCCCTTCGGTAATCACCACGCCCTGTGAGGTGATCTGACCCACGCCAACTTTGCGCTCTTCCAGATGGAGCCGATCGCCGCTGCCCTGAACCACCCACACGTGGGGTTCGTTGCGCGGGCGATTATCCGGATTAAACACCGCTTCGACAGGCACCACGACCGCATTTTTGCCGGCGCTGGCGGGCAGGTTCGCCAGATTAACCGTCACCGTTCCGCTCACGCCGCCGACCGAGGGGAAGTCGGCAGGTCGCGGCATGGTCAGTATGATTTGCCAGGTGAGCGTGCTGATGTCGCTGCTGCCGGTATGTTCTTTGTATTCGGCGGTAAACTGGCGATCCGGCATGGCGTTAATTTTAACCACCGGACGGTACTGCGCGTTGCGAATATCCAGCGCGATAAAGAGGTTTTCCGGAACGCTAAACACCACGTCGAGCAGATCGGTTCGCGTCAGGGTGACAATCGGCTGTCCGGCGGCGACCACCTGATGGTTACGTACCGGAACGTTGGCGGCTACGCCGCTGAACGGTGCGGTTAGCGTCGTTTGCGACAGCTCTTCCCGGGCTATTTTTAGCGCGGCATTAGCGGAGTCGCGGTTGGCTCGCTGGATATCCATTTCCGCTTTTGAAATCGCCTGACGACCGGCCAGGGTCTGGAATCGATCGAATTGCCGCTGGGCGAGGGTGGCGGCGGTTTGCCGCTCATTCACCCGCTGCTGCGCTTCCCGGGCGTTAAGCCGGGCAAGTGTCTGCCCCTGAGTCACATTAGCTCCCTGGCGCACATCAAGAGATTCAATCTGGCCGCCGCGTTTGAAAGAGAGGTCAGTGGAGTCTCCGGACTCAATGCGGGCGGGGAATACGCGCTGCTGTGACTCGCCGATAGCCACCACCTCAGCGACCTTAACCATCCGCGGTAACGGCGTAATTTCTGGCGCTTTCCGATCGCAAGCCGTTGTTATTAAAATAACAAGCGGGATGAGAGAAAAATAACGGTTCACTGTATTCCCCTCGAAGTAAAAGGCTATCTTTTACATATTATTCACAATCGCTGTGTTTATTCAGCGAGGGCCGAAACAACCCAATAAGTAATTAACCCGGTAGCCGTACAGGCGATTATTGCCAGGGCAATAAACAGGCTCAGGCGAAACAGACTGTAACCGAACATTGTTCCTCCTTTAGCTCTAATGCTTAGCTAAGTAAATTCTTATCATAATAATTATTGTGGGGCGGCAGAAAGTGAACAAGCCACTGATAATGAGGATAGTCGCAGTAAAACAGAAATGTTAAAAAGAGCAAAAATTACGGTGATGGCGACGATTTTACCGGGTTGGCAGTTGAATTGTCTGGCTGTGCCTGACTCTGTGATATTTTTCAATATATTAATTGGCGGGTTAATCATGTTAACCGTGGTGTGCTACGTTTAATTATACCTACACGTCCAGCAAATTTTGTTCTTGAGATTTCCTCCTCAGTACCAGCGCCAGTGCCTGGGCTGTTTTCACCACCTTTTTTATAGGTAATAAAAGGATTGTCTCTATGTATAAAAATATCCTCGTGCCGGTTGATGTGTTTGAAATCGGTCTGGCGGACAAGGCCTTGTCCCACGCCCAATTCCTAGCACAAAGCTCCTCCGGAAAGATTCATCTTCTTCACGTGATTCCCGCTTTTTCTCCAGTGCTGACGCGCGGCTTTATTTCCGATGCACGGAAAATGGAAGATTATCTGATGAATACTTCTAAGGAAAAGCTGGTTGAACTGGTTAAAAAACTCACGCTGGCGGAAAACGATATTCAGATTCACATTCGCAGCGGCAACATTCGCGACGAAGTGACCAAACTGGCCGATGAGCTGAAGGCGGATGTGGTGATAATCGGCTCGCGTAACCCGAATATTCAGACGCATCTGCTGGGGTCGGAGGCGGCAGGGATCGTTCGCTATGCCCATGTTCCGGTTTTTGTGGTGCGCTAAGGACGGCCTGAGGCTGTCCTGATTTCCGATACAGGAGTGAGGAGATAACTATGAATACAGAAAAACCGGGCGGCCCGTTCTATCAGCTCTCCGTCGAAGAAACCCTGACCAGCACCAACAGTACCCCGGACGGCATCAGCGGTGCTGAAGCGGCAGCGCGCTTGCAGCAGTACGGCGAGAATGCTCTACCGCAAAAAGCAGGAAAGCCGGCATGGCTGCGCTTTCTGGCGCATTTTAACGATGTGCTGATCTATGTGCTGCTGGCGGCGGCGCTGCTGACGGCGGTCATGGGGCACTGGGTGGATACCCTGGTGATCCTGGGCGTGGCGGTGATTAACGCCCTGATCGGCCATATTCAGGAGAGCAACGCGGAAAAATCGCTTCAGAGCATTCGCAACATGCTTTCCAGCGAAGCGGTGGTCGTTCGTCAGGGCAACCATGAAACGATCCCGACAACCGCTCTGGTACCCGGCGATATCGTCGTGATCCGCGCCGGCGATCGCATCCCTGCTGACCTGCGGGTTATCGAAGCGCATAACCTGCGGGTGGAAGAGGCGATTCTGACCGGCGAATCGACGGTGGTGGAGAAAAGCACCGAGGCGCTTAGCGGCGAGCTGCCGCTTGGCGATCGTACCAATCTGCTGTTTTCCGGCACCACGGTGAGTTCGGGCGGCGGAAAAGGCCTGGTGGTGGCCACCGGCGGCGATACCGAGCTGGGTCATATTAACCAGATGATGTCGGATATCGAAAAACACCGAACGCCGCTGCTGGTGCAGATGGATAAGCTCGGTAAAGCCATTTTTATCATCATCCTGGTGATGATGGCCGCGCTGTTTGTCTTTAGCCTGCTGTTCCGCGATATGCCGGTTTCTGAGCTGATGCTGTCGTTGATTAGCCTCGCGGTGGCGTCGGTACCGGAAGGTTTACCGGCAATTATCTCCATTATTCTCTCGCTCGGCGTGCAGACCATGGCCCGTCAGAAGGCGATTATCCGCAAGCTGCCTACGGTGGAAACCCTCGGGGCCATGACGGTGATCTGCTCGGATAAAACCGGCACGCTAACCATGAACGAGATGACGGTGAAAGCCGTGATAACCGCCGATAGAATTTATCGGGTGGAGGGCGACAGCTACGAGCCGATAGGGAATATTCACCCGATCGATGAGCCTGCGCCGGTAACCGTTGCGCCGGGCACGCTGCTGGAACGTTATCTGCGCACTATCGATCTGTGTAATGACAGTCAGCTTATTAAAGATGAAAGTGGGCTGTGGAAAATTACCGGCGGCCCGACCGAAGGGGCGTTGAAAGTGCTGGCGGCGAAAGTCCCGCTCCCGGCGCTCAACACTGAGCTGCGCAGCAAAATCCCCTTCGATTCACAGTATAAATATATGTCGACGCTGTACCGCATCGGCGATGAAGAGATGATTTTGATTACCGGCGCGCCCGATGTCCTGTTCCGCCTGTGCCAGCATCAGCAAACCGACCATGGCCTGGAGCCGCTCGACCAGCCTTACTGGGAAGGCAAAATCGAAGAGTATGCGCGGGAAGGGCTGCGGATGGTGGCGGCAGCGTGGAAACCCGCCGCCGACGGTCAAACGGAACTCACCCATCAGGATTTGCAGCAGGGCGTCATTCTGCTCGGGATTGCCGGGATGATGGATCCGCCGCGGCCGGAGGCGATTACGGCCATCGGCGACTGCCTGCAGGCGGGGATCCGCGTGAAGATGATCACCGGCGACCATCCGCAAACCGCGATGAGTATCGGCAAGATGCTGGGGATTGGCAATGCGGAAAACGCCATTACCGGCAGAGAGCTGGAGGTGATGGACGATATTCAGCTCAGCGAAGCCGCGCAGAAATTCGATATCTTTGCGCGTACCAGCCCGGAGGATAAATTCCGCCTGGTGCAGGCGCTGCAAAGCAAAAAAGAGGTGGTCGGGATGACCGGCGACGGGGTGAACGACGCCCCGGCGCTGAAGCAGGCCGATGTCGGTATTGCGATGGGGATTAAGGGCACCGAAGTGACCAAAGAGGCCGCAGATATGGTGCTGACCGATGATAACTTCGCCACCATTGCCAGCGCCGTCAGGGAAGGCCGCCGGGTGTACGATAACCTGAAAAAAACCATCCTCTTTATTATGCCGACCAACCTCGCGCAGGGGTTGTTGATTATTATTGCGCTACTGGCGGGAAATTTAATTCCGCTGACGCCGGTGCTGATCCTGTGGATGAACATGGCGACCTCCGCCACGCTGTCGTTTGGTCTCGCTTTTGAGGCTGGTGAGAAGAACATCATGCGCCGGCCGCCGCGCGACCCTAAGCTGCACGTGATGGACGGCTTTGCTATCTGGCGGGTGATTTTTGTCGGGTCGATGATTGCCGTCAGCGCCTTTGTTCTTGAAGCCTGGCTACAGCCGCGCGGCTATTCGCCTGAGTTTATTCGTACGGTGCTGTTACAGACGCTGGTTACTGCTCAGTGGTTCTATATGCTCAACTGTCGCGTGGCGGATGGCTTCTCGCTGAGTAAAGGATTGCTGGCGAACCGGGGGATCTGGATTGTCAGCGGCGTGCTGCTGGTGCTGCAGCTGCTGATTATCTACGCGCCATTTATGCAGATGCTGTTTGGCACCGAAGCGCTGCCGTTCCGCTACTGGGTTATCACTTTTATTATCGGTTTTGTGATGTTCCTGATTGTGGAAGTCGAGAAGCCGCTGACCCGGAGATGGCGTACGGCCTGATATTGACCAGAAAGCGGCCCTTTAAGTATCCCGGCTCAGTGCGGCGCGAGCCGGGATATTCCCGAATGGCGGCTATCGCCTTAGCAGGATGACAAGACTGTCCGGGGGCCCGATGATGTGATGACTGGCTATCCCGGGCAGGCACAACGCTGCGCCTGCGAGGCTAATCGCGTAGCTTGCAATTGAGATTGATATTAGCAATCATTATCAATAACGATAATGTGCCGGAAAAATCAACCGATGTCGCTTCGCAACTCTTGTTTCGCTTATCCGCCGAAAGGGCGGATTTTTATCGCCGCGCTGGTTACCACCTTGTATGCTCTTAACGCTTACGCCAAACCCGATATGAGCCCGCTGGGGCCGAATATCGCCGATCGCGGTTCCGCGTATTATCATTTCAACGTCACGACCTTCGATTCCTCCGATGGTGAACGACATTATAAGGTCTGGACGGCGATACCGAATACGGCGCCGCCCGCGCAGGGGTATCCGGTTGTGTACGCCCTGGACGGCAACGCGGTGATGGACCGGTTGTCCGACACGCTGCTCGAAAAGCTGACGCATAAAACGCCGCCCGTCATTGTGGCCATTGGCTATCAAACGAATTTGCCCTTCGATCAAACTGCCCGAGCCTATGACTACCGGCCGAAAGTCGAAGAGAATCCCGCCGATAACCGCTGGGATCGGCGGAAAAGCGGCGGTAGCGGGGCGTTTCGCCGCCTCTTAGAGGATACCATTATGGAAAAAGTTGAGCGTGGGATCGCTATCAACCCGCAGCGACGGGCTATCTGGGGGCACTCCTACGGTGGATTATTTGTTATTGATACCTGGCTGACGTCATCCCGCTTCCAGCTCTATTTCTCTGCCAGTCCTTCTCTGGGAAGAGGCCAGGCCGCGCTGTTAGACAGAATGGCCGGGGCAAAAGGCGAGGCGTTTAATCGGAACGCCTTATTCCTGATGGAGGGCGCGGTTGCGACGCAGCGCGGTTCTTCCGCCGGGGCAGTGGATACGCGCAGTAAAGTTCAGCAGACGGTTTCCCGGCTCAGGAAAAATGGCGTTGCGGTCAGCTGGTGGCCTTATCCCGGCCTGTCGCACGGGGCAATGTTCAGTGCCTCGTTGCAAAGCGCGCTGCTGACGATAAGCGGGACCGAGAATAACCAGGCGTTACTGCAGATAAAACAGCCTGCTGTTGAACAGAGATGACAAACCTGTTTGATCTATTCAGGCCACACATCTGCCGGGTGGCGACTTACCCGGCTTACGAAAACCGGCAATTTCACCATGGGCTCAATCCTGCAAATCTGCAGATTCGCTATCATCTGTCGATTCACATCGCCAACTTAGGCTTACCGGGTTGTGACGATAGGCCGCCAGCTTTGCGCGCATCCCACTGCTGCTGTTATTGGCCGCGCTTACCACGCCGGTGGTAGCGCCGCCAACCTGGAATAGCGCTGAGGCTTTATTTAATTAGCGGAGGAAATTTACCCGAGCGAACCAGCAGAGTTTAGTCATGAATAGGCAAACTCTACAGTTTCGTTGCTTAAGGCAATTGGCGGTAGGCTTCGTCGGTCACCGGCTCCAGCCATTCGTTAGATGCGCCTTCGGCAGGGACGGCAACGGCAATATGGGCAAACCAGCTGTCGGCGGCCGCGCCGTGCCAATGCTTGACGCCTGCGGGAATATTCACAACATCGCCCGCGGTTAGTTCTCGCGCCGGTTGATTCCACTCCTGATACCAGCCGCGTCCGCCCGTCACCAACAGGATCTGCCCGCCTTTATGGTGAATATGCCAGTGGTTACGGCAGCCGGGCTCAAAGACCACGTTACCGATATTGACCCCTTCCGTGGAGAGCATATTCAGGTAGCTGGTGCCCTGAAAATACTGCGCATAGGCCTCATTTTTCTCCCCTTTGGGAAAAATGCCGTTACCGTCAAATTGTTCGTTCATAGTATCTCCATATTTCAGTTTCGGGCGTTTAAGCAGCCCATCTGGACTGGCAGAACAAAGTGTAGAGAAGGTTTGATTAAATGATAAGATGGTCAAATATGAATACACTGGTGCAAAAAATTCACCAATGATGAGCAAAGAAAAACTCAACGATCTGCAGGCCTTTGTCACCGTAGCTCAGGAGCGAAGTTTTACCCGGGCGGCTGGAATGCTGGGGGTTTCCCGCTCGGCATTGAGCCATACGCTGCTGGGTCTGGAAGAGCGTCTGGGGGTGCGGTTGTTAATCCGCACCACGCGTAGCGTGTCGCCCACCGATGCCGGAAATCGCCTGCTGGCCGTACTGGCGCCGCGGCTGAATGAAATAGAAAATGAACTGGCTTCGCTGCGCGCTTCACGGGATAAACCCGCCGGCACGGTACGCATCACCGCCAACGATCATGCCATTGTCACCGTGCTGTGGCCCCGCCTGCATCCATTATTAAATCGATATCCGGATATCCATATTGAGTTCAGCGTTGGCTATGAGCTGACCGATATTGCCGCCGGGCGCTTCGATGCCGGCGTGCGGATGGGCGATCAGGTGGACAAAGATATGATTGCGGTGCGCATTACGCCCGATGTGCAGATGGCGGTGGTTGCCGCGCCCGGCTATCTTTCCGGCAAAGCGGCGGTGGCAAGGCCTGAAGATCTGATGGCACACAACTGCATCAATTTGCGTTTGCCCACCCACGGCGCGCTTTACGCCTGGGAGTTTGCAAAGGGCAGCCAAAAAACCAGCGTTCGCGTCGAAGGGCAAACCGTTTTTAATAATACTTTTTTGATGATTCAGGCCGCTTTGGACGGGGCAGGGATTGCCTATGTTCCTCACGACTTAGCGGCGAAATATATCGCTAACCGACAACTGGTGCCGCTGCTGGCCGACTGGTGCCCGGTTTTCCCGGGGTACTATCTTTATTATCCTGGCCGGAATCATCTTCCGACGGCGTTTACGCTGGTGGTTGACGCCCTGCGCTGGCACGCAGAAGGTAAATTGTGCAGCAAAAGGGTGAAGTAAGACGGGGTTATTGCCAGAAAAGCAAAAAGCCTGCTTGAAAGCAGGCTTTTTAGAATTTGGCTCCTCTGACTGGACTCGAACCAGTGACATACGGATTAACAGTCCGCCGTTCTACCGACTGAACTACAGAGGAATCGTGTGAACGAGGCGAATACTACTGGTCTCGTATTTTTGTGTCAACACTAAATTTAACTTGCTGATTCAATTGGCTAAATTTAATGCAGGTCGTTGTTTTAGTGTACTGCCGAGCTATCGCCATCCTCCTGCGGGCTATTCTCGCGTAATCTCTCCAGCGGATCCTGGCGATAGAAATGGCAGAAACGCTGCCAAAGCGCGGGAAAGCGTGGGGCAAACAGCTCAGGGGCGCTGAAGAAGTATTCAGAGAGCACCGCAAAACATTCGGCAGGGTCGCTGGCCGCGTAAGCGTCAATACTGGCGGCGCTTTCGCCGACCAGATCGATCTCATCCTGAATATTGTTCATCGCTGCATGGAGATCGTGTTCCCAGCCAGCGACTTCGCGTAGCGGAATGAAGGGGACGCCGCTTGCGCGATCGCCATTGCGGGTATCCAGCTTATGCGCCACTTCATGGATAATCAGATTGAAGCCAGAAGCGTCGAAGGAGTCCTGAATATCCAACCAGTTGAGAACGATCGGCCCTTGTTGCCAGCTTTGCCCTGATTGTACGATTCGCTGGCTATGCACCAGGCCGATATCATCTTCCCATTCGTCGTCGACAACGAACGGAGCAGGGTAGATGAGCACCTCGTGAAAACCATCTAACCACTCGATCCCCAGTTCGAGAACCGGCAGGCAAAACAGTAGCGCAATACGCGCGCTCTGCAGGTGAGTGAGCTCAAGCCCCTGTAATGCAACCAGACGCTTTTGCTGCAAAAAGCGCGAAGCCATTTGCACGAGCTGCTGCTGCTCATGGTCGGAGAGGTTGGCTAACACAGGGATGGCAAGCGCCTTTTCCCAGGGGATTTCCGCGTTGCCGGACTCTTCATCTACTTTCCAGGGCCATTTAAACATCATATTGCTCGCAAAGTCGTCACTTGAACTGATTTAAAGAGACAGGAACTATTAAAATGCCAAAGAACCTGGCATTATAGCAACCTCAACAGCGGAGAGATGCCGGAGCGGCTGAACGGACCGGTCTCGAAAACCGGAGTAGGGGCAACTCTACCGGGGGTTCAAATCCCCCTCTCTCCGCCACTATTCAAACACTTACGTGATTTCCTTTCAACGACTCCCGTCACAAATGGTATCGTGCCTTTTTAAGGCTACAATCATCATCTTCCTGGTTTACTGCTCTGGCAATCGTTAGAGATCGCAACATTGTGTGTTTGACTCGTCGCGATGCCAACGGTTTACAGATGAGGTTCGCCGTTAAAAAACAAAAAACCCGCACGAGGCGGGCTTGAGATAAATGCACTAAACAATCTTAGAACTGGTAGGTGATACCTACAGCGAACTGATCGTCAGTTGATGCGCCAGTGATATAAGAATCTTCGTCATCCACCAGGTTGAATTTGTATGCGGTGTAAACGTTGAAGTTCTTGTTGAAGTAGTACCAGGTACCCAGTTCAACGTAGTTCATGATATCGGCATCACGGTTACCGTTCAGATCTTTGCCTTTGGCATAGACGTAGCCCAGGGACGGACGCAGGCCAAAGTCAAACTGATACTGAACAACGGCTTCAATATTCTGAGTCTTGTTAGCAAAGCCACCATACTCCATGTGAGTCATGTTATGGGACTCACCGTACATGACAGATGCGTAGACGTTATTAGCATCATATTTAGTGGCGAGGCTCCAGACTTCAGCGTTTTCGCCTCTGCGGTCCGCAGCCTGTTCATCAGTACGGTCAGAGTTGCTGTATGCGCCAACGAAACCGAAGCCGTCGATGTTATAGTTAACGGAGAAACCGAAGCCGTCGCCGTTGGCTTTAGCGCGGTCAGTGTCGTTGTTTTTACCCTGATACTGCAGAGCAAAGTTCAGGCCATCTACCATGCCGAAGAAATCGGTGTTGCGGTAGGTTGCTACGCCGTTGGTACGACCGGTCATAAAGTTGTCGGTATAAACCAGACCATCGCCACCCCATTCAACCAGCATGTCGGTGTAACCTGCCGCGTCATAAACCACGCCGTAGTTACGACCATAGTCAAATGAGCCGTAGTCGCTGAATTTCAGACCAGCAAACGCCAGACGGGTATCATCAGCCTGCTGGCCTTCTGGTTTGTCTGCTTTGATATTGTATTCAAACTGGCCGTAACCGGTCAGTTCGCTGCTGATCTGGGTTTCGCCTTTAATGCCGAAACGCGCATAGGAGGTATCGTCGGAGTTGTTGTTGTCGCCATCATGGGTCATGATGTGCTCGCCAACCATTTTGCCGTAGAAATCGAGTTTGTTGCCGTTCTTATTATAGATTTCTGCTGCATTAGCCGCGCCAGCGACTAATAAAGCTGGAACCAGAATTGCCAGTACTTTTCTTTTCATTATATATTCCCTTTTAATCATAATTAATATGAATTGTGTCACTCCCTCCGGGTTGACTATTTGATACTAGCGATTAAGTTCATTTTTCTTTAAGTGAAATATGTAAGTAAATTATATCTAATATTACAAAATGTTTCTGTTATATTCATTATATTTAAATTCTATCATTTTGTGATGACTTATATTTTGTTTTTATGCTTATCAATAACAAGAGGTTATGCGTTTAATCTGGGTTATTCTTGTTACAAATAAGTTTCATGAGGGCTATGATTGGTTTTTTTGTATTTATATATTTAATGTATTATTTAAATGACTCGCAAGGAGCAATTTTGTGCAACGAGAAGGCGTTTTCATGTGCGTGGTTTAATAAAATTAAATATTGTAAATGCAATGCTGATGCCGGCAAAAATGACCGCGAGAATGTATTTTTTATCATTATTTTGTATTATTTCAACAGGCAACAAATTGTTTAAGTATATATAGCGGCCCCCTGATATTGAACAAAACTCGCGCACTCGGGCGTCCCGGCTAGTAAGAACTGCTACCTTGCAAGAATTTTCATTATATAATGTGATGAATATCACTATTTTTCACTGCGTCCGTGATGTTGGTTGTTGAATATATGGAGAACAATTTAATGGAAGAGAAAGCGAAAAGAAGCCCTGGCGGGAAGCTGGCACTATGGGCGTTTTACGCTTTTTGCGGCTATTTCCTGTGGGCGATGGCGCGTTACTGGTGGGTTGTCGGGCAGATCCAAAGCGTACCCGGCGCGACGATTGACGGTGAGCTCGGCTCAACGACAGGGAAATGGATCGGCGCGCTGCTGGGATTTCTGGTATTGGGCATTGTCGGCGCTATTCTCGGCGCAATTGCCTGGTATACGCGTCCTGACCCGCAGATGTATGAACATCACGAATAAAGTTGCTATGCTCGTTGCTGACCTGATTTCAAAGGAGCGCGCATGGATCTTTATCAATGGCAGCAACGATTTGAAGCCTGGCTAAGTGAACATCACTCGCAAGGGGATGCCGCTCACGATATTTCACACTTCCGCCGGGTATGGGCCACCGCGCAGCGGCTGGCCGAAGAGAGTGATGCTGACCGGCTGGTGATCCTCACCGCCTGCTATTTTCACGATATTGTCAGCCTGGCGAAGAACCATCCTGAGCGTAGCCGCTCTTCGGCGATGGCTGCGGAACAAACGCTGACTATCCTGCAGTCAGATTTTCCCGATTTTCCGCCGGAGCGCTATGCGGCGGTTCTGCACGCCATTGAAGCGCATAGTTTTAGCGCGGGGATGGCTCCCCGCAGTGAAGAAGCGAAAATTGTCCAGGATGCCGATCGGCTGGAGGCTTTGGGGGCGATTGGCCTGGCGCGCGTATTCGCGGTATCCGGTGCGCTGAACAATATCTTGTTTGATGCCGACGATCCCTTTGCCGATCGGCGTGAACTGGATGATAAAAAATACGCGCTGGATCACTTCCAGTGCAAGCTGCTGCGTTTACCGGAAACGATGCAGACAGAAAAGGGTAGGGCGATGGCGCTGCACAATGCGCGCTTTCTGGTTCAGTATATGGCCAAGCTCAGCGCCGAACTTCGCGGAGACCCGATGTCCCTTGATGACAAGGTTTTGCAGCGCTTTGATCCACTAGCATAAAACTGCCCGCGCTATTTATGGTAACCTCTGCAAAAATAGTCGGGCTGGTTGAGGTTATGGCGCAAAATTTATCCAAGGAAAATCCCCCGTCTTTTAAGGTTGAGCATACCGAAGAAGACGCGCAGACGTTATTGCGCCAGCTAATGGCAATTTATGACGTTAAAACGCTGGTGGCGCAGCTGGTTGCCGTCGGTGAGCAGCATTGGAGCCCGGCTATCCTCAAACGCGTTGCGACGGTATCGCGCGCGGCAGGGCGCATAAGCGCGCAGGAGCAGGCACATCTTCGTTCGCTCCTGCCGCAGCCTCCAGCGCATCATCCCCACTATGGATTCCGCTTCGTCGACCTGTTCGCCGGCATCGGTGGTATTCGTCACGGTTTTGAGGCGATTGGCGGGCAATGCGTGTTTACCAGCGAATGGAATAAACATGCGGTGCGCACCTATAAAGCCAACTGGTACTGCGATCCTGAGCAGCATCGCTTTAATGAAGATATCCGCGACGTCACGCTGAGCCATCTCCCTGAGGTGAGCGATGAAGAAGCCGCGCAGCATATACGCCAGGCAATCCCGCAGCATGACGTACTGCTGGCCGGCTTCCCCTGCCAGCCTTTTTCACTGGCCGGCGTCTCAAAGAAAAATGCCCTTGGACGCGCTCATGGTTTTGCCTGTGAAACCCAGGGAACGCTGTTCTTTGACGTGGTAAGGATCATCACCGCCCGCCAGCCGCCAATTTTTGTGCTGGAGAACGTCAAAAACCTGAAGAGCCACGACAAGGGGCGGACCTTTCGTATCATTATGCAAACGCTCGATGAGCTGGGTTACGAGGTTGCCGATGCGGCGCATACCGGCGCGGACGATCCTAAGGTGATTGATGGACGCCATTTTTTACCTCAGCATCGGGAACGGATTGTGCTGGTGGGTTTCCGGCGCGACCTCCAGCTCCATGAGGGTTTTACCCTGCGCGATATTGCCCACCTCTATCCTGCCAGCAGACCTACTTTTGGCGAGCTGCTGGAACCCACGGTTGACGACAAGTTTATCCTCACCAGGGTGCTGTGGAAGTATCTCTATCGCTATGCGCGTAAGCATCAGGAGCGAGGGAACGGTTTTGGCTACGGGCTGGTTGATCCAACGAATCCGCACAGCGTGGCGCGCACGCTCTCTGCCCGCTATTACAAAGATGGCGCGGAAATCCTCATCGATCGCGGCTGGGATCGGCCATTAGGCGAAAAATATTTTGATGACCCGGAGAATCAGCAGCGTCGTCCGCGCAGGCTGACGCCGCGGGAGTGCGCGCGTCTGATGGGTTTTGAGACGCCGCAGGGGTATCGTTTTCGTATCCCGGTCTCGGACACTCAGGCCTATCGCCAGTTCGGCAACTCGGTCGTGGTGCCGGTATTTGCTGCGGTAGCGAAGCTGCTGGCACCGCGAATCGAAAAAGCGGTAGCCATGCGTGAGCAAGAGATTAACCATGGCCGACGTCCACGATAAAGCCACCCGTAGTAAAAACATGCGCGCGATCGGCACCCGCGATACGGCAATTGAGAAACGGCTGGCGGGGCTGCTGGCGCGTGCCGGTTTTTCCTTTACCGTACAGGACGCTGCGCTCCCCGGCCGCCCGGATTTTGTGGTATCAGACTATCAGTGCGTAATCTTTACTCACGGCTGCTTCTGGCACCATCACGACTGTTATCTGTTTAAGGTGCCCGCGACGAGAACCGAATTCTGGCTCGACAAGATAGCCAAAAACGTGGCGCGCGATCGCCGGGATATCGGGCGACTGGTGGAGCAGGGATGGCGGGTGCTGGTGGTCTGGGAATGCGCGCTGCGCGGGCGAAAGAAGCTTAACGACGAAGCGCTGGGCGAACGACTGGAAGAGTGGATCTGCGGCGGCGATCGGTGCGCGCAGATCGATACTCAAGGCATAGGTCTGATAGACGTTACTTCTGCGCCTTACAGGACGTAATTTCGCGACGAACCGGGAACAGGTATTTGCCGAGCGTCACCAGAATGACCGCAAAAATTATGATGCCGAGCGCCAGCCACTCTACGGGAGATAAGCTTTCCCCGGCAAAACCGGTGCCCAGCAGGACGGCGACTACCGGGTTGACGTAGGCATAGCTGGTCGCCACGGCTGGCGTCACGTTACGAATTAAATACATATAGGCGTTGATGGCGATAAGCGATCCGAAGATAGCCAGATAGGCGACGGCAAAAATGCCGGACCATGAGGGTATCTGAGTTAACTTTTCACCGCTCAGCGCGGAGGCAATCATCAGCACAATCCCTGCCGCCAGCATTTCAACCGCGCCCGCCATCATACCGGTGGGGAGCTCAATCCGCGAACCGTAGACCGAACCAAAGGCCCAGCTCATCGAGCCGATCAGAATCAGCAGCGCTCCCCAGGGGTTACCGTTCAGGTTGCCGCCGCTATTAAGCAGAACAATACCTGCCAGACCTATCGCGATCCCTAACCACTCAAGCTTGCGGGTCGCTATACCAAAAAAACGGCTAAAACATAGGGTAAACAACGGTACCGTCGCGACCATGACTGCCGCAATACCTGAGGGGACGTGCTGGTGTTCGGCAAGCGTCACAAAACCATTGCCTACGGCCAGCAGCAAAACGCCGATCAGCGCCGCGTTGAGCAGCGGTTTGCGCGACGGGAGCTTATGGCCCGTGGCCAGCAACCAGGCGAGCAGCACCGCGCCAGCGGAAAGAAAGCGCACGCCAGCCATCATCAGCGGAGGCCAGCTGGCGACGCCAACGGCGATAGCGAAATAGGTGGAACCCCAGATGATATACAGCGCAAACAACGCCCCGATGAGCGGCAACAGCTGACGGGTAGACATACTTCCTCACGACGGTGCAGAGATAGAAAGGAGACGTATAGTAAACGTGAAAACTATCGTGCTGGCGAGCGCTTTAGTTAGCCTGCCGCGGTTAAATTTATGTTGACTAAGGACGCCAGTGGGCGAAAAAGCGCTTTTGCTTCATACTTCATGAGGAACAATCATAAATGAAGGAATGCAATTTTGGCGGGAAGTAGTCTATTAACCTTATTGGATGATATTGCCACTTTACTCGATGATATTTCGGTCATGGGGAAACTGGCGGCAAAAAAAACGGCAGGCGTATTGGGTGATGATTTATCGCTTAATGCTCAGCAGGTAACCGGCGTGCGGGCCAACCGTGAATTGCCGGTGGTATGGGGCGTAGCTAAAGGCTCATTGATCAATAAAGTGATTCTGGTGCCGCTGGCGCTGTTGATTAGCGCTTTTATCCCGTGGGCGATTACGCCACTGCTGATGCTGGGTGGCGCCTTCTTGTGCTTTGAAGGCGTCGAGAAGGTGGTGCACACTCTGCAGGCGCGTAAACATAAAGAGGATCCGCAGGTTCGCCAGCAGCGGCTTGAAGCCCTGGCCAATCAGGACCCGATGGCGTTTGAACGAGATAAGGTAAAAGGCGCGGTGCGCACAGATTTTATTCTGTCTGCGGAAATTGTCGCGATTACCCTCGGGATTGTAGCTGAAGCGCCGTTATTAAATCAGATTCTGATTTTGTCCGGCATTGCGCTGCTGGTGACGGTGGGGGTGTACGGTCTGGTGGGGGTTATCGTCAAGCTTGATGATATGGGCTACTGGCTGGCGGAGAAAAGCAGTGCGCTGGCGCAGTGGACGGGGAAAGCTTTGCTGGCGATTGCGCCTCGTCTGATGAAGGTGCTGTCCATCGTCGGCACCCTGGCGATGTTCCTGGTCGGCGGCGGCATTGTGGTCCACGGTCTCACGCCGCTGCACCATGCCATTGAAAATCTGGCTCAGGGGCAGAATGGCGTCATTGCCTCGCTGCTGCCAACGGCTGCAAATCTGGTGCTGGGATTCATTATTGGCGCCATCGTGCTGGCCGTGGTGAAAGCGATAGCCGCTCTTCGCGGTTCTACGGAGTAAATGTGCTATCTATCATGCAAAGTGGTTCACCTTCGTCTAAGGTAAATCTGTTTCTTCCTGATACCGGAGGCAAAAATGGTCTTGTTGGTCAGTGATGAAGTGAGACGCAAAAACGGCGGCCCCCGCATGGTCGTTACCGGATTCGCCAGCGGCATGGTGGAATGTCGTTGGTATGACGGTTACGGCGTAAAGCGCGAGGCATTTCGTGAGGATGAACTTATCCGTGGAGGAGGAGGGAAGCTGAACCGCACCTGACCCTCCATCAGCGCCCGGCATCCGTCGGGCGTTTTCATATTGTGAATTATTTTACCAACAGGGAGCGTGGATGAAGTTTGCTTCTTTAACCGTGCTGCGAGAAAACGATGGATAAGCTGATGTGGGTGAAAAAGCTGCGCCAGATTTTAAGCCCCGGATATGTGGTTAACCTCTGTTTTTTTATCGTCTTCTGCTTCTCTACGCTGTTGATATGGCGTGAGATCAAGGTTCTGGAAGAAGCCTACGTCGCTAACCAGCGCAACAACCTTGAAAACGTGGCACATGAATTTGACAGCCTGCTGCAATTTAATATCGACAGAATGATTTTTTTTCGTAACGGCATGCATTCCGCGCTGGAGACGCCGTTAGATTTTGCCGTGCTGCGCAAGGCCGAAGAGAGTTATTTAGCGAAGCGACACGATCCGATCTGGTCAGTTGAGATTCACAATCGACGAACGCTGCCGGTCTACGGTGTTGCCGATGCCTTTATCGACGGCGACGAACTTCTTTCCCGCGACACTCCCTTTTCCGGGAACGAGCTGATGGCTACCCTTGAACTCGGTTATATGCTGCGCCTGGCCAATAACAACCGGGGTTTCGCTAAGCGTATGCTGTACGTGTCGCGCAGCGGCTTTTTTATCACCACTGAGCCGCTGAAAAATTCGACGCAGGCGCTGGCGCTCTATTCCCAGGCTACGAGCGATGCCTGGTTTACCCGCCAAACGCAGCGTAATAACCCTGCTCGCGGTATCGTATGGCAAACATTTTCCGGCGATGAATCGCCGCGTGAAATACCGGTGATAACGGCGTCTATTCCGCTTGATTTCCAGCGTTTCTGGCTCGGTGTCCTGGCGATGGACTTCTCGGTACAGGAGATGAAGGCGTTTCTGGTCAATGCGATAAAGACGGGTGAGGAAGGCGAGTATCAGCTTTATGATAATCAACTTAATTTGATAGCTTCTTCTGCGCCGGGCAACGTGCTGACGCTGCTGTCTACGCATGAACAGGAGATGCTGAAGCGCGCTTTTGCTGGTGAGAATCAGGGGGGGATTCGCCTGGTTACCCGTTATATCAGCTGGGAGAAGATCCGCAATTTTGATGGGGTGCTAATCCGTATTCACACTATTCAGGAGGGGGTACGCGGCGACTTTGGCAGCATCACTATTGCCCTGATGCTGATGTGGTTAATGTTCACCCTGATGTTGATGATCTCGTGGTTCGTTATTCGGCGAATGGTGCGCAATATGAGTATGCTGCAGACCTCCCTCGAATGGCAGGCCTGGCATGATGCGTTGACCCGCCTGTTAAACCGGGGGGCGTTATTTGAACGCGCCACGGCAGCTGCTCGCCAGAGCGAACGCCTGAAGCGTCCAGTGGCGGTGATTCAACTCGATCTTGATTACTTTAAAAGCGTTAACGATCGGTACGGGCATCATGCGGGGGATCGCGTGCTGACGCTGGTGGCCAGTACTATCGCCAGCCATATTCGCGAAGGCGATTTTGCAGGGAGGGTTGGTGGAGAAGAATTCTGCATCGTCCTGCCTGATACCAGACTAAAAGAGGCGACGGCCATTGCAGAACGGATCCGTATACGGGTCAATAGTCGTGAAATTTTACTCGGCAACAGCGCCTCTTTACGTATCACCGCGTCGTTTGGAGTGAGCTGCAGTGAGGATTCCAGCGACTACAGCTTTGAGAACCTGCAGTCGGTTGCCGATCATCGTTTGTATCTTGCCAAGCAAAACGGGCGCAATCAGGTATGTGCGGACGGGTGATGTATCATTTATCGTGTGAATAAAATGAATTTAAATCATCCGTTTTGGCTATTTTAGTGAGATTATTCTTAAAAACATTGAGCGATGCGCAAACGTTCGTGGAAGAATAAATAGCGAGAGTCCTTGCCTGGCGAGCGTTGCCAGCGCAGGCGGCTTTCTTGACCCCATTTTTCAATAATTTACTCCATGAATGTTTGTTGTCATGCAAAATAATTGAGGGTAATGTTTGTAGCGCATCGGATATCCTGGTGTAACGAATTTTCAAGTGCTTCTTGCATTAGCAAGTTTCATCCCGACTCCTGCGAGTCGGGATTTTTTTCGCGCAACGATCAGCGATTAGCTTCGGTAACGCTAAAGTCATGGATATCGAGTTCAAAGGCCTCGGCCAGCTCGCGCCAGGTATGGTAACCCCGGCCATCAATGCTGACGTGATGAGGATCGTCTTGCGTTCGCTGGACTTCACTTTCGCTGATTTCATTAATCGCCGCCAGCAGGGCGTCAACATCAACGCTTCCCGTGCCTTTGTGCTCTTTGGCGATTTTCATTTCGGCTACCTCGCTTAACTCAGACAGGGCTCCTTAAGTATAGACGGTCTACAAAAACAGCAGTTGCCCGGCCGGACACTGCGCGATCGGCAGTTTTGTTCTACACTGGCTCAAAAATAGAGGAGATGAGTTATGCAGGTAAACGATCGTGTCACGGTGAAGACCGATGGTGGCCCACGTCGGTCGGGCGTTGTGCTGGCAATAGAGTCGTTTAGCGAAGGGGTCATGTATCTGGTTTCGCTGGAGGATTATCCGCTGGGGATCTGGTTTTTTAACGAGCACGGCCATCCTGACGGTATATTCGTTGAGCGGGAAGAGTGATTCGCCGCGAGTGAACTGGCGGCAGCGGCCGCCAGCGTTTTTCAACGCAGGTTGACGTGAATTCCGGATGTGATGTTTTCGGTCAGGCGGACGATGTGATAAATCACCTGTTTATTGTGGGTTTGAATCTTCTTTTTAATATTGCCCTTGTGCGAGGACACGGTCTTGGCCTTAATGTTCATCTGCGCTGATATGTGAGAGGTTCCGTGTCCGGCCATCCACATCTGAAGCATATTTGATTCGGTCTGGCTTAAGGTCAGCGTGGGAATATTAATCCGGGCAGCACGATAGTTCTCATATTTAAGACGGTTGGCGAGAATGTCATCAAGGTCTTTTTCGGTCAGCGATTTCGAGCACACGAGTAAGTTTTTGCGCACCAGCAGGTAATGGTCGAAATGAATATTGGCCAGCGACATAAAGATAATGAATAGCGTGGCGGGATACTGGCTGATGATTTGTCGGACAAGCTGGTTGCTCTCTTCATGATGAATAAAACAATCCTCATTGATAAATACTACGGCAGGGCGGCTGGCTTCACACATTGCCTTCAGGTTTGACGCACTCTGTACTTCTGCGATCTCACGCTTCTTTACCCCCCTGCTTGTCAGGTACCCGGTTAATCCCAGCCGGGTGAAGCTGCATAAATCCATGATAATCGTTGACATGACCCATCCTCAATCAACACGTAACGATAATTTATCCCTCGCCGACAAGCGCGATGAAGTCCATTTTGTTAGCAATTAAAACGACCGCTGCCGTGGAACCATTAGGCAGCCTGAACTATTCCTTAATATGCCCCTAATTTGCCAGGAATATTCTCAAAGTAAAGACGACAAAAGGCTATGTGGAGGAAATAAAAACATTAAATACCCGTCATATATAAGTTTGCCATTTTTACGCTATTTTAAAATAGGATTATCCTTATATTGAGTGGTTAAAATAACGTCTTCGAATTAATGGCATTAATGGGATGGATGAGAATAACTTAACATTCCATGGCTATTTTTTGCCATATAACGCGGTGCAGGCGGGCGCTCTGCTTAGCCTGTACTCGATCCCGGAAGAGTGGCGGGCTTACCGCTTTAATGCCACAATGCTTTTTTTATCGGTTTGTGGGATGAATGATGAAAAAGATGGTACTGGCTGGCGCGCTGCTAGCCCTGACCGGGTGCGTGCAGGTTGATAGCTACAGCGATGTTGTTAAAGCGCCGGCGCCTGCAGGGCTGGAGGGATACTGGCAATCGGCAGGCCCGCAGAGTGAAATGATGAGTCCTGACGCGATAGCGAGCCTTATCGTGACCAAAGAGGGTGATACGCTTGACTGTCGACAATGGCAACGGGTGATCGTCCTGCCGGGGAAATTAATGAAGCGTGATGATGTGATCTATAACGTTACCTCCGCGTTAGATGTCTATCCGCTTGAGCGTGAAGGCAATACGCTGCGCTACGATCGTATGACGCTTAAACGGGTGGATCGCCTCACTCCGGAGTGTGAACTGGCGTGGAAAAAAGCGTCGGCTGATAAAAGCGGACGGTAAGCTTGATGCGGGCTGAATCCTTCTCAGCCCGCGAAGTTTTATAGTGCTTCCTCAATCACCCACACGCTTACGCTGCCGCCACTACAGGTGAAAGTCCCGTTTCCTTCATCGTCAGTTTCAATAACCTCATCGCGGTTGCCGAGAAAATCTCGCCAGCGTTTATTGCGGTAATTTTCGCCCAGAGGGAGCGTTTTTTCTCCATCGTCGCCGTTGGAGAGTACGACCACGCAGCCCGGATCATCCTCGGTGCCGCTCCGGCTGAAGGCAATACAGTTCGGATGATCGAACCAGAGCGTTTGTACACCGTGGGCAAAACGCTGGCGGGCGTCGATCAGTTCGTGTAGTTGTTCGATTACCGGCATCTCAATAGCGTAGCTCTCGCCATCGCCACCGGTATCTTCATAGCTGGCGCCGAAGAGATCGGCATAAAAGACCGAGGGAACGCCGTTTTCACGCAGCAGAATCAGCCCATACGCCAGCGGCTTGAACCAGGCCTCAACCGGCGCCTCGAGCGCCTGCAGCGGCTGAGTATCATGGTTGGTCACCAGGGTGACGGCGTGGAATGGGTCGGCTTCAACCAGCGTGCCGCTGAAAATCTGGCTCATGTCGTAATCGCGACCCTGCCGCGAAGCTTCATGAAATTTCATCTGCAGAGGGGCGTCGAACAGCATCGTCTTGCCGTCAACCATGGCGATATACTGCTGAAGCTTATCAACTTCGTGCGACCAGTATTCCGCGACGATAAACAGCGGTTTTGTCGCCACCTCCTGGACGTGTTCGATCCACTCTTTATAAAACCAGGCGGGGATATGTTTAACCGCATCAAGGCGGAAGCCATCGCACCCGGTCTGCTCCATTACCCAGCGCGCCCAGTATTTAATCTCCTCGGTAACCGCCCGATTGCGAAAATCGATATTTTCGCCCATCAGATAGTCGAAGTTGCCCATTTCATCATCGACCTGATCGTTCCATCCGTCGCCGGTGTAGTCATTGACGAGTTTAAACACGCCATCTTCATCAGGATTCTCTATATGATCGATCCCGCTGAAGCACTTATAGTCCCAGATGAATTCAGAGTATTTACCGGCGCGGGCGGGGAAGGTGTAACGCGTCCAGGCCTCGCACTCAATAATCTCATCAGAGATTTGCGTACGATCGTTTTGATCAACGCGCTGAATGCGTACCGGCTCTTTTTCATCGGCCCCCATTTTGTGGTTAACCACAACGTCAAGCAGCACGGCGATATCGTGCTGGCGCAGCGCGGAGATTGCGGCAAGGAGCTGGTCTTTATCGCCATATTTGGTGGCGACTGAACCTTTTTGGTCAAACTCGCCGAGGTCAAACAGGTCGTAGCAATCATAGCCGACAGAGTAGCCGCCGGAGGCGCCCTTGTAGGCAGGAGGCAACCAAACCATGTTGATGCCGATTTCGTTAAGGTTTGGCGCGAGGGCTTCGACTTCACGCCATAATTCGCCGCCGGTTGGGTAGTACCAGTGAAAGCACTGCAGTAACGTGGGGTTTTTCATCTTCCTTGCTCCAGACGTCATCAAGCTGACCATTGCAGTATGAGAGATATCCAGCAAAACGGAGATGTTTTCGATACGTTTTCGCTATGCCCTAAACGGCACCATATATAATAATTCGGAATAAGATGTAGCATATCGATGTTGGTGACTGAGGCTAAACGCCTTACACTGCAGCAAAATATCACTCTGTTAGGGGTATCTAATGAAATTAGCACTTCTGGGTCGTCAGGCGCTGATGGGCGCAATGGCCGTCGTTTTAATGGCTGGCGTCAGCGCAAAAACCTTTGCGGCTGAAAACCTGCTTAATCAGGTCAAAGAGCGTGGCACTCTACGCGTGGGTCTGGAAGGGACTTACCCGCCGTTCAGCTATCAGGGAGATGACGGTAAGCTGACCGGTTTCGAGGTGGATTTTGCCAACGAACTGGCGAAACATCTGGGCGTAAAGGCTGACCTTAAGCCCACCAAGTGGGACGGCATGCTGGCTTCGCTGGATTCTAAACGTATCGATGTCGTGATAAACCAGGTCACCATTTCCGATCAACGTAAGAAAAAATATGATTTCTCGACGCCCTATACTGTTTCAGGGATTCAGGCGCTGGTGAAAAAAGGGAACGAGGGCGTGATTAAAACCGCCGCTGACCTGAAAGGTAAGAAAGTCGGCGTGGGTCTGGGCACCAACTATGAAGAGTGGCTGCGTCAGAACGTCCAGGGCGTCGACATTCGTACTTATGATGATGACCCGACGAAATATCAGGATCTGCGCGTGGGCCGTATCGACGCCATCCTGGTTGACCGCCTGGCGGCGCTGGATCTGGTGAAGAAAACCGGCAATACCCTTGCCGTCACTGGTGAAGCCTTCTCCCGCCAGGAGTCCGGCGTCGCGCTGCGTAAAGGTAACGAAGACCTGCTGAAAGCGGTTGATGGCGCCATTGCAGAGATGCAAAAAGATGGCAGCCTGAAGGCGCTATCGGAAAAATGGTTTGGCGCTGACGTCACGAAGTAACGGTCGGCGGTGAAAAAAGGCGCTCCTGATAGCGCCTTTTTTTATTTCGCGCCTCACAGCGTGCATAATTAAGGATAATTCAGTCAGGAGGTTTTATGTCACTGCAAAATTTAACCCTTTTCCCGCGTCTGGAGCTGATCGGCGCGCCGACGCCGCTTGAATATCTGCCGCGCCTTTCCGATTATCTCGGTCGTGAAATCTTCATCAAGCGTGATGACGTCACCCCGCTTGCAATGGGTGGTAATAAGCTGCGCAAGCTTGAGTTTCTCGCGGCTGATGCGCTGCGGGAAGGCGCGGATACGCTGATTACCGCCGGAGCCATCCAGTCGAACCATGTCCGTCAGACGGCAGCGGTGGCGGCAAAACTTGGCCTGCACTGCGTGGCGCTGCTGGAAAACCCAATGGGTACCCGGGCTGAGAACTATCTGACTAACGGTAACCGATTGCTGCTTGATCTGTTCAATACCCAGGTCGAAATGTGCGACGCGCTGACCGATCCTGATGCTCAGCTGGAAGAGCTGGCGACCCGCATTGAAGCTCAGGGCTATCGTCCCTACGTGATCCCGGTGGGCGGTTCGAACGCGCTGGGCGCGTTGGGCTATGTGGAGAGCGCGCTGGAAATTGCCCAGCAGTGCGAAGGGGCGGTTGAGCTTTCCTCCGTGGTCGTCGCATCCGGCAGCGCCGGTACGCATGCCGGTCTTGCGGTGGGACTTGAACAGCTGATGCCAAATGTCGAGCTTATCGGCGTAACGGTATCGCGCAAAGTAGCTGACCAGCTGCCAAAAGTCGCCGCGCTGCAGCAGGCGGTGGCAAATAGCCTGGAGCTGGAAGCAAAGGCCGGTATCCAGTTATGGGATGATTACTTTGCGCCGGGTTACGGGATACCGAACGACGAAGGAATGGCGGCGGTCAAGCTGCTGGCGCAGCTGGAAGGTATTCTGCTGGATCCGGTCTATACCGGAAAGGCAATGGCCGGACTGATTGATGGTGTCAGCCAGAAGCGCTTTAAGGATGAAGGCCCAATCCTGTTTGTTCATACCGGCGGCGCGCCTGCGCTGTTCGCCTATCATCCTCATATCTGATGCAGAACACATAGAATGCAAGAGAGTATCCAACTGGTTATCGATTCCGCGCCTTTTTTGCTTAAGGGCGCGGTATTTACGCTACAGCTCAGCATCGGCGGCATGTTTTTTGGCCTGGTGCTGGGGTTTATCCTGGCGCTGATGCGCATGTCACCCGTCTGGCCGATTAAATGGCTGGCGCGGATGTATATTTCCATCTTTCGCGGAACGCCGCTGATTGCGCAGCTGTTTATGATCTATTACGGCTTGCCGCAGTTCGGTATTGAGTTGGATCCTATTCCCGCAGCGATGATTGGCCTGTCTTTAAACACCGCGGCCTACGCGGCAGAAACGCTGCGCGCGGCGATTGCCTCCATTGATAAAGGGCAGTGGGAGGCGGCGGCGAGTATTGGTATGACGCGCTGGCAGGCGATGCGCCGCGCGATTCTTCCGCAGGCCGCGCGGGTGGCGCTGCCGCCGCTTTCCAACAGCTTTATCAGCCTGGTCAAAGATACTTCTTTGGCCGCGACTATCCAGGTGCCGGAGCTGTTCCGCCAGGCTCAGCTAATCACCTCGCGCACGCTGGAAGTTTTCACCATGTACCTGGCTGCTTCGCTGATTTACTGGGTAATGGCGACGGTGCTTTCCACGCTGCAAAACTATTTTGAAAATCAGCTGAACCGCCAGGAGCGTGATCCAAAATGAGTGCGATTGAAGTAAAAAACCTGGTGAAAAAATTCCATGGCCAAACGGTGCTTCACGGTATCGACCTTGAGGTTCAACAGGGCGAAGTGGTGGCGATTATCGGACCCAGTGGTTCAGGGAAAACCACGCTGCTGCGCAGTATTAATCTGCTGGAACAGCCGGAAAACGGTACCATTCGCGTCGGCGACGTGACCATCGATACCACGCGCAGCCTCGGTCAGCAAAAAGCGGACATCCGCCGTTTGCGTCAGCATGTGGGCTTCGTGTTTCAGAACTTTAATCTTTTTCCCCACCGTACGGTGATGGAGAACATCATTGAAGGGCCGGTGATCGTCAAAGGGGAGGATAAAAATGAATCCATCGCCCGGGCGCGTGAGCTGCTGGCCAAGGTGGGGCTTACCGGTAAAGAAAACAGCTACCCGCGTCGTTTGTCCGGCGGGCAGCAGCAGCGCGTGGCAATTGCTCGCGCGCTGGCGATGCGCCCCGATGTCATCCTGTTTGATGAACCAACCTCGGCATTGGATCCCGAGCTGGTGGGGGAGGTGCTGAACACCATACGTCAGCTGGCGCAGGAGAAGCGTACGATGGTTATCGTTACCCATGAGATGAGCTTTGCCCGCGACGTAGCGGACCGCGCTATTTTTATGGATCAAGGGCGTATCGTTGAACAGGGAGACGCGAAATCTCTTTTTGCCAATCCTCAGCAGGCGCGTACCCGCCAGTTCCTCGAAAAATTTCTGATGCAATAATCTCAGTGCCCAGGCCGCTTCCGCTAAGGCTGAGGGGAGCGGCCTGCTAAACGACGCTTAACCGAGTTTCGGTAAAAGTTAAAAGTCCAGCCTCAGGACATAATCAACGCCGATATATCTGTCAAGGTTTTGTGCCACAACTGCGGGCATACTTTTCACTCATCAGGCGCTGTTGCCAGTCGCCATCTAATAAATGCGATGGCTACCATATTTTATACATATAAGCAGGGTTTATGTGTTAGTTTTATGTATTTATAATAATGATTATCACTCAGGAGTTATTTGGTCAGTTATGAGGGACAATGATTTTTTCAGCTGGCGGCGGGAAATGCTGCAACAATTTCAGTCAGCTTCTGCAGGCGAAGGAGTTTTTCATCTACTCCAGCAGCAGGCACAAGCGCTGGAATATGACTACTTCGCGCTCTGCGTACGGCATCCCGTGCCTTTCACTCGCCCCAGGGTAACCCTGCAATCGACCTATCCTCCGGCCTGGATGTCGCATTATCAAGCCGAGAATTATTTCGCGATTGACCCGGTACTGCGCAAGGAGAATTTCCTTCGCGGGCATCTACCCTGGAACGATAAGCTATTCCACGACACCCCTGAATTATGGGACGGTGCGCGCGATCATGGCTTACGCAAGGGGGTAACGCAGTGCCTGACGCTGCCTAACCATGCACACGGATTCTTATCCGTCTCAGGAACCAGCCACAGCCAGGGGCCCTTTGAGGAAGATGAACTGGAGATGCGCTTAAGAACCCTGACCGAACTGAGTCTGCTGACGCTCTTGCGGCTGGAGGACGAAATGGTTATGCCGCCGGAAATGAAATTTAGTCGACGTGAACTGGAGATTTTGAAATGGACAGCGGAAGGCAAAACCTCGGCTGAGGTCGCAATGATTCTGTCTATCTCAGAAAATACCGTCAATTTTCATCAGAAGAATATGCAGCGAAAATTCAATGCGCCAAACAAAACGCAAATTGCCTGCTACGCGGTAGCGACGGGATTAATTTGATCTTATAGGTTGTTCTGCGTGCCAGACTTAAGACCGGCTGTTAGTCATACCTTCAGCCGGTGAATCATTACTGACGATATGCCTGCTTAATTTGCTTAACGGTGCTGGAGAATACGGCAGCCTGAGCCACATCTTCCATCTGCGCAATTTGCTTTTCCATTTTAATAATCACTCGGCCTGCATCCGCCTGACCCATGGCCTGCAGCATCAGCGTCATCATCGCTTTCAGGCACGAAACTTCCTGTGCCAGTTCTTGATTATTTTCCGCAGTGGAAAAATCTGGTGTGCTCATCGATATCCTCGTTTGCTTTCTGCGCAAATGCGCATGTCTAAAAGTGAAGGCGGCGCAGTATACCACAAGCAAAGGAAAAAAAAGGAGTGCTTGGTTTTCGTTCTCTCATTTGAATGGTGAATGTTTTAATTGGCTGAATAATACGTAATCATGAGATGTAAGCAGCTTAATTTTTTCCATGACGCCGTTTCACTGTTAATATTTGTTACATATTCAGGCGCGTATTTCTCATCTACGCAGAGTGTTGTGTTTTTACGTAATCTGTGTGATGAATGTTAAAAAACAACCGTTTCGCAACTCTATGTTAAGTATGGCTTTCCAGCAGGTGTGCAGGCAGATTTCCATAATTGCCTAAGAAATCTTTTCCAGGACATTTTTTGACTTTTAAAGTTACGCTAAAACCCGGTAATATGTAGGAGATAAGCTATCAGTGGCGTTATCCCTAATTCTGGAGAATATTCCTTTGATCAACGTCCTTCTTGTTGATGACCACGAACTAGTGCGCGCAGGGATACGACGCATTCTGGAAGATATAAAAGGGATTAAAGTTGCCGGCGAGGCCTGCTGCGGTGAGGATGCCGTGAAATGGTGCCGCGCAAATCCCGTTGATGTAGTCCTGATGGATATGAACATGCCGGGAATCGGCGGCCTTGAAGCTACGCGAAAAATTGCCCGTTCCGTTGCTGATGCCAAAGTGATTATGCTGACCGTGCATACGGAAAATCCGCTGCCGGCGAAAGTCATGCAGGCCGGCGCCGCTGGCTACCTCAGTAAAGGCGCTGCGCCGCAGGAGGTAGTCAATGCGATTCGCTGCGTGGCTTCGGGTCAGCGTTATATCGCATCCGATATCGCTCAGCAGATGGCGCTCAGCCAGATTGAACCGGAAAAGGCCGAATCGCCGTTTGCCAGTTTGTCTGAGCGAGAATTGCAGATTATGCTAATGATTACTAAAGGTCAGAAGGTCAACGAGATCTCAGAGCAGTTAAATCTGAGTCCCAAGACCGTGAACAGCTACCGCTATCGCATGTTCAGTAAATTGAACATTCACGGCGATGTGGAGCTGACGCACCTGGCAATTCGCCATGGCCTGTGCAATGCGGAGTCGTTAGCAAGTCAGTGAGTGATGTTTTTGATGCAAAAGCTTTCCTGAAAACCGTAACCAGCCAGCCGGGCGTCTATCGTATGTATGATGCTGGCGGTACTGTTATCTATGTAGGCAAAGCAAAAGATCTGAAAAAGCGGCTTAGCAGCTATTTTCGCAGCAACCTGGCTTCGCGTAAAACCGAAGCGCTGGTGGCGCTTATTGCCCAGATTGACGTTACCGTGACCCACACCGAAACGGAAGCGCTGCTGCTTGAGCATAACTATATTAAGCTTTATCAGCCGCGCTACAACGTGCTGCTGCGCGATGATAAATCCTACCCCTTTATTTTTCTTAGCGGCGATACGCATCCCCGCCTGGCGACGCATCGCGGAGCCAAGCATGCGAAAGGCGAATATTTCGGTCCGTTCCCCAACGGCTACGCCGTTCGCGAGACGTTAGCGCTGCTGCAAAAGATCTTTCCTGTCCGCCAGTGCGAAAACAGCGTTTATCGCAACCGCTCGCGGCCGTGCCTGCAGTACCAAATTGGCCGTTGTCTCGGGCCATGCGTTGCCGGGCTGGTGAGTGAGGAAGAGTATGCCCAACAGGTCGACTACGTACGCCTGTTCCTGGCGGGTAAAGACGATCAGGTACTGACTCAGCTGATTACCCGCATGGAAAAAGCCAGCCAGGCGCTGGAGTTTGAAGAGGCTGCGCGGATCCGCGACCAGATTCAAGCCGTCCGTCGGGTAACGGAGAAGCAGTTCGTCTCCAATACCGGGGACGATCTCGATGTTATCGGCGTGTCGTTTGATGCCGGAATGGCATGCGTCCACGTGCTGTTTATACGCCAGGGGAAAGTCCTTGGCAGCCGCAGCTATTTCCCCAAAGTGCCGAATGGTACCGAACTGGGTGAAGTGGTGGAAACGTTTGTCGGGCAGTTCTATTTACAGGGCAGCCAGATGCGGACGCTGCCGAGCGAGATCCTGCTGGATTTCAACCTCGGCGACAAAACCCTGCTGGCAGATTCGCTCTCAGAACTGGCCGGACGCCGGGTTAACGTACAGACCAAACCTCGCGGCGATCGCGCCCGCTATCTGAAACTGGCGCGGACTAACGCCGCGACGGCGCTGACCACCAGGCTTTCTCAGCATTCAACGATAACTCAGCGCCTGCAGGCGCTCGCGACGCTACTCAAACTCCCCGCCGTTAATCGGATGGAATGTTTTGATATCAGCCATACGATGGGCGAACAGACCGTCGCGTCGTGCGTGGTTTTCGATAGCAACGGACCGCTGCGTGCGGAATATCGCCGCTACAATATCACTGGCATCACGCCCGGGGACGATTATGCGGCGATGAATCAGGTACTTCGTCGTCGCTACGGCAAGGCAATAGAAGAGAGTAAGATCCCCGATGTCATCCTGATCGACGGCGGTAAAGGCCAGCTTGGCCAGGCGAAAATGGTCTTTGCCGAGCTGGACGTGCCGTGGGATAAAAGTCATCCGCTGTTATTAGGCGTGGCAAAAGGCAGCGATCGCAAAGCGGGCCTGGAGACGTTGTTCTTCGAACCGGAAGGCGAGGGCTTTAGCCTGCCGCCGGATTCCCCCGCGCTGCATGTCATACAGCATATTCGCGACGAGTCGCACGATCACGCCATTACCGGCCACCGTAAAAAACGGGCAAAAGTAAAAAGCACCAGCACGCTGGAAACCATCGAAGGGGTGGGGCCAAAACGCCGACAGATGCTGCTGAAATATATGGGTGGTCTGCAGGGACTGCAGAAGGCCAGCGTCGAAGAGATTGCGAAAGTACCGGGTATATCTCACGGTCTGGCAGAAAAGATCTTCTACTCGTTGAAACATTAGGGGCTCTGTAGCAACATAGGGCTAATTTTTACTTACAACAGATAGTTACCCGTTACCATGCAATTTAATATCCCTACGTTGCTTACTCTGTTTCGCGTCATTCTTATTCCATTCTTTGTACTGGCGTTTTATCTCCCGTTTAGCTGGGCTCCTTTTGCCTGCGCGCTGATTTTCTTCATCGCGGCGGTGACCGACTGGTTTGATGGCTACCTGGCGCGTCGCTGGAATCAGAGCACTCGTTTCGGCGCTTTCCTTGATCCGGTTGCGGACAAAGTCATGGTGGCGATTGCGATGGTGCTGGTGGCCGAGCATTATCATACCTGGTGGGTAACGTTACCGGCCGCTACGATGATCGCGCGCGAAATCATCATCTCCGCGCTGCGCGAGTGGATGGCTGAACTGGGTAAGCGCAGCAGCGTAGCGGTATCATGGATTGGTAAAGTAAAAACCACGGCCCAGATGGCGGCGCTGGTGTGGATGCTGTGGCGGCCAAATATCTGGGTTGAATGGGCGGGGATTGGGCTATTCCTCGTGGCGGCGGTGCTGACGCTGTGGTCGATGCTGCAATATCTGAACGCCGCGCGCGGGGACTTGCTTGATCAGTGATCGTTTCGGCGCAATTTTCAGCAAATAACACAAGGTTTTGAAAAATATCGTTGACTCATTGCGCCAGGTAAGTAGAATGCATCGCATCGAACGGCAGCACAGTCTGGCAGACGATAACAAAATCAACTAATTAGCAAATTAGCTTGATGATGCGGGAATAGCTCAGTTGGTAGAGCACGACCTTGCCAAGGTCGGGGTCGCGAGTTCGAGTCTCGTTTCCCGCTCCAGTTTAAGACATCGGCAGTTGCGGGTGTTAAAGCATTAAGGCGCGTTAGCAAAGCGGTTATGTAGCGGATTGCAAATCCGTCTAGTCCGGTTCGACTCCGGAACGCGCCTCCAATTTCTATCCCGAGCCCGGATGGTGGAATCGGTAGACACAAGGGATTTAAAATCCCTCGGCGTTCGCGCTGTGCGGGTTCAAGTCCCGCTCCGGGTACCATTGGGATAAAGCAGAATAATCAAAGCAATAAGCAGTGTCGTGAAACCACCTACGGGTGGTTTTTTTGTTTTTGTCCCTTATGAAAAACCGCTTCAGCGCTACCTCGCGATCGTCGGGTACATTTTGTCATAGGACAAAATACTTTTCTGTTGCTATTATCTGCCAGCACTCAATCATTATCTCAATAAGTGGGGATGAAATGTTTACTGGCCTCTGCGCTTTTCCTCTGACTCCGTTACATCCACATGGCGTTGATGAAACGGCATTTGCCCGAATTGTCACTCGTCTCGTCGAATCTGAGGTCGATTCCCTCGGCGTACTTGGCTCCACCGGAAGCTATGCCTGGCTTAGCCGTGAGCAGAGAATGCAGGTGGTGCGCCAGGCAAAATCGCATGCCGGACCCATTCCATTGATGGTCGGCATAGGGGCGCTGGGGACCGATCAGGTTCTCCGTCTGGCTGAAGACGCGCAGATGGCAGGCGCCAGCGCGCTGCTTCTGCCAGTAATGGCTTATCAACCCCTGACAGACGAGGAGATTTTGACTTTTTACCAGACCGTCACCCAACAGGTCTCCGTCCCCGTCTGCGTTTACGACAATCCCGTTACCACGCGTGTGACGACTTCGGATGAACTTAAAGGCGCGATCGCCGCGCTACCCGGGATCGCCTCAATTAAAATCCCTGGCCCCGCGAAAAATGAAACCGTCCGCCGGATTCAGAGCCTGCGGCGCCAGCTACCGGCAGGGGTGAGTATTGGCATTAGCGGGGACGCCTGCGCGGCCGATGGCCTGAATGCCGGCTGCGAAGTCTGGTATTCGGTGTGCGGCGGCCTTTTCCCGCAGGTCGCCAAAGAGATAACCGCGGCGGCAGCGCGAGGGGACGCTGAGCAGGCGACGGCAATCAGCGCCAGGCTCGCGCCGCTGTGGATGTTATTCAGTAAATATGGTGGCAGCCTGCGAGTGACCGCCGCAGCGGCAAGTATCCTCGGGCTGTGTGGGGAGGATTGCTTACCGCGACCGCTGCTTCCGCTTTCGTCGGATGCCTTTAGCGAAATTGCGGAAACACTTCGCACGCTGAAGCTCCTGTAGCCGGGTAGTTTTCTTTCGCTATTTCCGCTACTGTAAGCGCCATTTTTTACGACGATGAGCCTGTTTATGAAAACTGGACCCCTGAACGAAAGCGAAGTGGAATGGCTGGATGATATCCTGTCGAAATACGCGGTAGAAGGCACCATCATGGATGTTGCTGAACTGGATGGCCTACTGACGGCCATACTCTCCGGGCCGACCGAGATTGAGCCCGCGCAGTGGCTGATTGCTATCTGGGGCGGAGCGGATAATGTGCCGCGCTGGGCCAACGATCGCGAGCGGGATCGCTTCGTCAACCTGACGCTGCAGCATATGAGCGATATTGCCGAGCGTTTAAGCGACTATCCCGATCAGTTCGAACCGATGTTCGGCAGCCGGGAAGAGGAGGGGCAGGAGCTCACCATTGTTGAGGAGTGGTGCTTTGGCTATATGCGCGGCGTGGGATTAAGCGACTGGTCAGCTCTGCCTGTTGAGCTGCAGGCAGATCTGGACGCCATCGCTCTGCACGGTACCGAAGAGCGCTTCGAGGCGCTGGATGAACTATCCGCGGAAGAGTTTATCGCCAGCGTTGAGCGAATTCGTCCTGCGGCCCTGGCGCTTTACAACTACTGGACTGAGCACGCTCAGCCTGCACAAGTTCAGCAGCCCATCAGGAATGAGAGCAAGATTGGGCGCAACGATCCTTGCCCGTGCGGCAGCGGTAAGAAATATAAGCAGTGCTGTTTAACGAAGTAACATCAGGGGCCGAATTGGCCCCTTTTTTATCCCACCGCCGGCAGTAATCCTGCGACTATCGCAAACTGAATCACTACGATAGCGATCCCGCAGAGCAGGACAAGCCACAGCGCCGCTGAACCGCCTGCGACCCGCCACGGGGCATCAGGGTGCTGTTGGCGGCTCTTCATTACCAGCAGCGAAGGCAGCATGAGCGCGAGCACGGCCAGCGCAACGCCCGCATAGCCTAACGCCATCACGAAGCCACGCGGATAAAATAGCGCGAAGGCCAGCGGAGGCAAAAAGGTAATCAGGCCGCTCTGTAGCCGTCCACCGGCGCTGTTCTGGCGTTGAAACAGATCGGCCAGATAGTCGAACAACCCAAGCGCCACCCCGAGAAATGATGTCGCCAGCGCCAGGTCGGCGAACAGATGGACCGCCAGCTCAACGTGCGACGATGCCACCACTTCACGGATGGCCTCCAGCAGGCCATTGAGCCCGGCATTCTGCGCCAGCAGCGCGGTAAACGCAGGAGAGTCAATGCTGCCCAGCGTCGCCAGCTGCCAGAAAATATAGGCGACCAGAGGAATAAAGCTTCCGATGATAAATACCCGGCGCAGCTTGCGAATATCGCCGCCCAGGTAGCTCACAATACTGGGTATGCTGCCGTGAAAACCAAAGGAAGTAAAAATCACCGGAATGGCCGACAGCGCCAGCCCCTGCTGTAGCGGCAGAGTCAGCAGGTTTATCTGGTGAATGTGCGGCAGCAGAAGCGCGAGCATGATGGCGAGGAAAATAATCTTTGCGCTGAATAAAAAGCGGTTAAAAAGATCGACCAGCGAAGTCCCGATGCAGACGACCGTCCCACCGATAGCGGTAAAGATCAGAACGCCTGCCGCAGGAGGCAGCGTCCAGTCCAGCCACTGATTGAGGCTTGAGGCCAGCAGTTCGCCGGCGCCGCTGATATAGGCTGCCGTGAGCGCGTAAAGCAGAAACAGCATGCAAAAGCCGGTTGCCCATTGCCCGTATCGGCCCAGATAGCGTGCCGCCAGCGAACCCAGACCCATGTCGGCCGGCACGTGCTGGTAGACTTCCAGCAGCAGCAAAGCGGTATAACACATTAGCGCCCAAAGCGTTATCAGCAAAGCTAACGTTACGCCGAAACCTACGCCCGCCGATGCCAACGGCATGGCTAACATCCCTGCGCCGATGGTGGTGCCGGCGACGATTAAAATACTACCCAGAGTGCGGTTCTTCACGCTTTTCACTATCCATTACGGCATTCACAATTCATTATGCCGCGCAGAGTATGTGAAATCAGTCGCTTCGTCAAATGAGGGTTACAGGCGTTGTAATGAGAACTTTACAGTAGCAGAGGTTTGCTTCAAAGCTGCGCTGGCGCAAGAATTCGCCGCCCGGGCTGGTATATTCTGCGGGCTTTACGGGAGAGAATATGCAATCGATTCATGGTCACGAAGTGCTGCAAATGATGATCGACTCAGGCGAAACTTACACCGTGGCGACGCTTGAAGCGGCGATCGTCGTGCGTTTCGGTAAAGAAGCCCGATTTCACACCTGCTCGGCGGAAAATCTGAGTGCGGAGGAACTGGTGGCGTTTTTGCAGAAAAAAGGCAAGTTTATTGCCGCTGAAGAAGGGTTTAATACGCACGAAAGTAAAATTTGCCGCCATTAATACGGCAGCGGGCGCTGGAGCCTCGCTGCCGGCTTAATTAATTTTGCGTGTCGAGCGTTGCCAGCTCTTTATCAATAAAGTACAGACCTTCGCCGCTTTTACCTGCGAGGGTTAATTTATCAATAACCGACTTAAACAGCTTCTCTTCTTCGTGCTGTTCAGCAACGTACCACTGCAGGAAATTAAACGTCGGATAATCCTGACTGGTCATTGCCGCATGTGCCAGTTCATTAATTTTTTGCGTAATTAACTGTTCATGTTCGTAGGTCGCACGGAATAGCTCGTCAAGAGAGGCATACTCAGCAAACGGCGACGCGATAGCCGTGATGCAGGGCAGACTACCGGTATCGGTCAGGTAATCGAAAAGGCGCTGCATATGGGTCATCTCTTCCTGCGCGTGGCGACGAAGAAACGCCGCCGCGCCTTCAAAGCTGTGGTAACTACACCAGGCGCTCATTTGCTGATAAAGCAGAGAGGAATAAAGTTCAAGATTCATCTGCGCATTAAGCTTATCGATCATTTCAGTTTTTAGCATCTGGCTGCTCCGGGAAAAAAGAAATAAGTTTTAGTGCGCACACTATAATTTGTTATTAATTTATTTGCAAAAAGTAAATTAATAAATTCATTTATTAATAATGCTAATGGGAATAACACGCATTGGCACTTTTAAAATAATGAGAATGGTTTTAATTCCTTATTTCGTTCACTTCGCCGTTGGGCCAAATTTCGCCGTGTTAATCCGATCCCCCGCACACAGACCTGGCCTGAGATGACGCGACTTGCCTCAGGATGAGGCGGCGTCCTGGCAGGACGGAAGGCAAAAGTGTGAGGCGAGATGCAATTTATAAAACAACTTTTCATAAAATTTGAAAGTATGTTCGTAAGGTAGTATTGTCATAGCAACGCTAACGAACTATCGCGGGAAAACCCGCACAGCATTCAGGAGAGTAAAGCATGAAAATCGCACTGATGATGGAAAACAGCCAGGCGAACAAAAACGCCATCATCCTCAATGAATTAAACGCCGTTGCTGACGAGAAGGGCTTCCCGGTTTACAACGTCGGGATGAGCGATGAAAACGACCATCACCTGACCTATATCCATCTGGGCATTATGGCCAGCATCCTGCTGAATTCGAAGGCGGTCGACTTTGTGGTTACCGGCTGCGGCACTGGTCAGGGCGCGCTAATGTCGTTAAATATTCATCCGGGCGTAGTTTGTGGCTACTGCATCGACCCTGCGGACGCCTTCCTGTTTGCGCAGATCAATAACGGTAACGCGCTGTCTCTGCCGTTTGCGAAAGGATTTGGCTGGGGTGCAGAGCTGAACGTACGCTTTATCTTTGAAAAAGCCTTCACCGGCCGCAAAGGCGAAGGCTATCCGCCGGAGCGTAAAGAGCCTCAGGTGCGTAACGCCGGCATCCTGAACGCGGTCAAAGCCGCGGTGGTTAAGGAAAACTATCTGGATACGCTGCGTGCGATCGATCCGGAGCTGGTGAAAACTGCCGTTTCCGGCCCTCGCTTCCAGCAGTGTTTCTTTGAGAACTGCCAGGATAAAGAGATCGAAGCGTTCGTTCGCCAGATCATCGGTTAATCGATTAACACATCCTATGCAAGGCCAGCGCTGCTGGCCTTTTCGTTATCTATTTCTTTTTGTTCGACACGCTGCTACCCGCATCTTTTGTCAGATGCAGAGTATCAATCATGCCGACCAGGCAAATCAGCGCAATAAAGATAAACGACAGGCGGAAGCTGATGCCCGGAAGGTGAGAAAGCGTAAGCCATTCACTGAACTCTTCCCCAATACGAATACCTATCGCTCCAAGCGTTATCCCAAGTCCAACGGCCAGCTGGGATGCGGTGCTGAACAGCGTATTGGCATAGCTCATTTGTCCGGAAGGAACATCGGCAAAAGCGAGGGTGCTGATGCCGGTAAATTGAATCGATCGGAAGACCCCGCCGAGATAGAGAATTACAAAGATGAGCCAAACCGGCGTATGCGGGGTTAAAAAAGCGCAGGCCAGCAGCGATAATACGTTTAATGCGCCATTGATCAGCAGCAGACGGCGAAAACCCAGCCAGCGAATCAGCGGCGTTGTAAGGGGCTTGATGGTGAAGTTGCCGACGAACACCGCCAGCACCAGCAGCCCCGAGTGGAAGGGATCCATGCCGAAGCCGACCTGGAAAAGCAGCGGCAGCAGAAACGGAACGGCGCTGATGGAGGAGCGGAACAGCGAACCGCCGTACATGGTGACCCTGAAGGTGGGGATCTCCAGCGCATCAAGGCGCACCATCGGCCATTCAGCGCGGCGGAAGTGCCGTAACGAGAAAAGCATGCAGCCCAGGCCTGACACCAGCAGCGCCAGGGTCTGCCAGCCCAGAGGCTGACGATCGCCGAGAAGCTCCATGGCGGCAACCAGGCTAACCATCGCCACCGAGGTCGCAAGAAAACCGGAAAGATCGAACGGGCGGCGCTCTTCTTCCCGAATATCCGGGATGATGCGCAGCGCCAGGGCAATCGCCACAAGCCCGAGCGGCACGTTAATAAAGAAGATCCAGTGCCAGCTGGCGTAGCTGGTGATAAATCCGCCCAACGGTGGGCCAATAATAGGCGCCACCAGCGCCGGCCAGGTCAGAGTGGCAATCGCTTTAATCAGCTGATGCTTCGGTGTGGTGCGCAACACCGCCAGGCGGCCCACGGGCACCATCAGCGCGCCGCCAATTCCCTGAAGAATACGCATGGCGACAAACACATCGACATTGGTCGACAACCCGCAAAACACCGAGGCGAGGGTAAAAATCGCCAGCGCCAGGCTAAAGATTTTCCGCGCGCCGAAGCGATCGGCGATCCAGCCGCTGGCGGGTATCAGCACCGCAAGGGTAATAAGGTAGGCGCTAATTCCAATGTTGAGATCCACTGCCGTTACGCCGAAGTCTTTCGCCATGTCGGGCAGGGCGGTGGCGATGACTGTGCCGTCGAGGAACTCCATAAAAAACGCGCCAGCCACCAGCAGAGCAGGTGCTGAAAAAGAGCGGTCGTCCCTGGAAGAGATGTTTGTACTCATCGTTGTATCGCTGCCATTGCTAAGCGATCCCGGATTCACCTGGAGCCCGCAGCTCTTAACTATCCGAAATAACTCACTTTTGTTGAATGTTTAAATTTATTTTGTAAATAAAACGTGATTTATCGCACGTTGAGATTGATTTTTGTGATACAGGTCATATTATAGCTGTGTAGATATTAACACCTGCATAACAAAAATGGAGCCAACCATGAAACTGCGCAAAATTCTGAAGAGCATGTTCGAAAACTACTGCAAAACCTTTAAAGACGTACCGCCTGGCGCTATGTTCTGATAAAAAATCCTGCTGCGGCAGGTTTTTTTATATCCGAGGAATTAGGGTACTATTACGCTCCTGAAAAAAGGAGTGAAAAATGTCTCAACATCTTACCGAACACGACGAACTGGTCTCTGACGTTGTTGCCTGCCAGTTAGTTATCAAGCAGATCCTCGACGTCATCGATATCATCGCCCCTGTCGAGGTGCGCGAAAAAATGACTACCCAGCTGAAAGCCATCGATTTTGCCAGCCACCCGGCCTCGGCTGACCCGGTGACGCTGCGGGCGGTACAAAAAGCCATCGCGCTGATTGAGCTGAAATTCACCCCGCAGGAAGAAGCGCACTAGCGGCGTGAGCCCCGCCATCAACGCGATAGCGGGGCGTTATTGCTGATTAATGGGACACGGCGGTTTGAATGACGTTCTCCTGCGCATTCTTGAACAGTTTGCTGTTGCCCCAGCACTCTTCATAACGATGGCCAACTAAATCTTCCACGATAAGGCGAACGTCCGGCGCGATGTCGGCAATTTTGCCTCCCGCTTTAATGCGCGCGACTTCCTGTAGCACCACCAGGTGCGCCTTGCGATCGAGCTTCATCTGTTTACTGAACACGATGGCTGCCAGCGCCAGTAAAATCACCCCTGCACAGAATACCACCGCAATCGCGGTGACCGCACTTTCCGGCTGCGTGTGCGCCTTTGACTGGAACCCGTAGAAGCTGAGGATAGCTCCCATTGTAAAGACGATAATCGAGCGCAAAATTTTACCTGAGAAGGTCATGGCGCCTGCATAGATCCCCTCGCGACGGCGGCCGGTGTAAATTTCATCGACATCAGCCAAAAAGGTGTAAACAGTCCAGGGAATGTAGTAGACGCCGCCGGTGCCGAGACCGAACAGCACCGTGATGCCAAACATCAGGATGGTGGCCAGACTTGAAGGCAGGTGGAAGAACCACAGCGAGGTGTAGAGCAGCACGGCAAAGATGACCACGCTCAGCGCCAGAATATACGGCTTACTGAAGCCTTTCTTCACGCACAGGCCGATAAACAGGGCCGTTGATACCAGCTGCAGAATTGAGTTCAGGCTGTTGAGCCCGGCCACCATGGCCGGATCGTGTTGCAGCACGAAGATGACGAAGTAAGTGAAGATCGACGCAAACAGCCATTCGGCGCCGAAACCGCAGAGATACATACCAAGGTGTTTACGGAATACGCGCAGATAAAAGGTTGAGCGCATATCTTTGGCCAGCATAAGCAGCGTATTGAGTAGCCCCTTTTTCTCCCCCGAGCTTTTTTCCTCTTCGCGCGGTCGTTCCCAGCTGCAGTACCACAAACAGGAGATGGCCACGATAAGAATGACACCGTAGGTCAGTCCGGTAAGGAAAAACGGGGTGGCGGATTCTTTGCCATAAAGCAGGATGAACTGCCCGGGGATAAATGCCGCGAGGAAGTTAGCCAGTTTGCCGAATATCGCTTTATAACCGGTGAGCTTCGAACGCAGTGAGAAATCATCAGTCATTTCGGTCGCCAATGTTTCATAGGGGACCATAATCGAGGTATAAATGATTTCAAAGACGACGTAGGTGCACAGGTAGTACCAGAAACCGAGACCTTCTACCCACAGCAGCGGGTAGAACATCATTAGCGGAATGCCTATTAATAAAAAGAAGCGACGGCGGCCAAAGCGTTTACCGAGCCGGGTTTTGCCAAAGTTATCGGTGAGGTAGCCCATCAGCGGGTTACTGATCGCGTCGATAATGCTGGCGACGGAGAAAATAAAGGAGGCTTCGATCAGCGTCAGCCCACAGAATGTTGTATAAAAATAGAGCAGCCAGGCACCGCTGATCGCCAGTGCGCCGCTTCCCAGCAAATTTCCGCCGCCGTAGGCTAACTGATGGCGTAACAAAATCGGTCTTCCCTGCAGCCCGTTTGAGGCTGAAGCCGTATATCTTGCCATTAAAATAAACTCCGTGTTTTAAATTTTTGAAACACTGTTTTTATATTATCAACCCAGAGTTTTAAACGTGATCCAGATCACCAATACCCTGCTAATTCCTCCGGCTGAGCGGGAATGAGATCTGGTTAAAAGTTTTTAATGCCTTTCAGGAATAAAAACGGCGCCGAAGCGCCGAAAAAGATTGGTTCGCTGAGGGGCGATGAGGGCATTAAAGGCAGAAACACGCCTCTTTTTACGCTTTATCGCGCGTTCCGGTATTTGCCGACATGACGCTGGCGTACTGTTGGCTGACCAGTTCAAGCAGGTGACGATCGGTTTGCTGTTCGCTGGTCCCGGCCTGGTCCGCGCAGCGGACTTCATCCAGAATGGTCTCCAGCAGCATGCCATCCAGCTGCTGTTCTTTCGCCAGCAGCGCGAGGAAGCGTAGGGTTGATTCGTCGCTTTGCGCCTTCGCCTCTGCCGTCAGGCCGGAAAGCATGCTGCTGCGCTGCTGATAATCAGCAACGGTTTTGCTAAACAGGTCTTCAAGAGAGGCGCATTCCGCGCTGCAGGCTTCGTCTGCTTTAACCACGGGCCAGGCGCCGGAACTTTTCATAAAATCAAAGACCCGCATCATCTGCGTTATGCTGGATTGCGCTCGATTACGCAGAAAAGTGGCGGTACCGTTCAACCGTTGCTGAATACACCACTCGCTTAACTGCAGATACAAGTTGGAGGTATGGAACTCAAGATTCAATTGGTTATTCAGCTTTTGCACCATTCCTGGAACGACCATAACAATATCCTTATTTACTGTGCGGGAAGCGCCTGCGTCATATCCAGACGCGATTGTGACCAAGAGAGTTTGCGAAATTAAAACCAACAGATGAAAAGCTCAGAATAATTCTATTCAGAACTTAAGCCCGAACCATGGAATTAAATTTCTTGTCTCAACGAAGATAGAATAGCGCTATATCTGAATTAAGAAAACTCTCAATGGTGGTTATTTACATTATGTTACAACATCTGGATTTAACTTTATACAGGCTGAAAATGTAATAGTAATTGCTTACTGTAGTACATTGTTATTTATATTAACCTTATGATTTAACAGCTCTTTTAATGGCTTTCTGATTAAAAGGTAGTATCTCTAATATTTTTAGTGAAATTATGTTTTAAAAATAACGATTCAAAATTCCTTTTTGTGATATCGTGCGTCATCAAAGCGAAGGCTGCACTGGTTCATCTTTTCGCCTGGGTAACTGAAAAGATGATGATAATTTAAAAAAAGATGTTTTTTTGTAAAAGGCTTATGACTACCACGCTAACGAAAGGAGACTGAAATGAAAAAAGTTGCGGTGCTACTGGCGTCGGGTTTTGAAGAGGGAGAGGCGATTGTGGTGGTTGATATCCTCCGCCGTCTGCATCTGGATGTGGAGCTTCTCTCCTGCGCCGAATCGCGCGCGGTGGTGAGCTACCACGATATCCCAATGGTTGCGGATAGCACTTTAGCCGAACGCGCAGGGATGCTGTACGACGCGGTGGTTCTGCCCGGCGGTCCGCAGGGAAGCGTCAACCTTGCCGCCAGCCAGGACGTCGTAGCGTTTATTACGGCCCACGATAAAGCAGGAATGCTGATCTGTCCGATCTGTTCGGCAGCCGCAAGGGTTCTCGGCGGCAATGGGCTGCTCAGGGGGCGACGCTACGTCTGTTCGGGGGAGTTATGGCAGAACGTGGCGGACGGGGAGTATGTTGATCAACCCGTAGTGGAAGACGGTAATTTGATCAGCGGTAAAGGGTTAGGCCATGTTTTTGATTTTTCTTTTACCGTTGCCGCTCGTTTATTGGGGGATGAGGTGCCGGTACGCAATCATGCGGAGCATATTTATTGCCGCTGGTAATATCGACAAGGATAACTCTGCTGATGATATAGAGAATATTGCTACAGCCCGCGCTAATTGTCTGACAATTAGCGTTTTTTTTATGTCTTTTTCCGCTGTTTTTATGTACGCAATTACTGTAATTCCGCGATGTGATTGCGCTCTCGTATGGAGAAATAATTTCCGGTTAATACTATTTTAACAACGGCGGTCTTGATTGAGACTTTCCTAATGCCTTGTTTTGCGTCCGATAAAAAAATTAACTCTTAATTTTCCCTACATAAAAGCGAATTAAAGCTGGAGTTTACCATGCACAAATTTACTAAAGCGCTGGCGGCGATCGGTCTCGCCGCAGTTATGTCACAATCAGCTATGGCCGAGACGCTTAAGCTGGGTTTTCTGGTCAAACAGCCTGAAGAGCCATGGTTTCAAACAGAGTGGAAATTTGCCGATAAGGCCGGTAAAAATTTAGGTTTCGACGTCATCAAAATTGCCGTCCCCGACGGTGAGAAAACCCTTAACGCCATTGATAGCCTGGCGGCTAGCGGAGCCAAAGGCTTTGTTATCTGTACGCCCGATCCCAAACTCGGGGCGGCCATAGTCGCCAAAGCGCGCGGCTATGATATGAAAGTCATTACCGTCGATGACCAGTTCGTTAACGCCAAAGGCAAACCGATGGAGAGCGTACCGCTGGTGATGATGGCGGCCAGTGAGATCGGCGCACGTCAAGGGCAGGAGCTCTATAAAGAGATGCAAAAACGCGGCTGGGACGTGAAGGATACCGCCGTCATGGCCATCACTTCCGACGAGCTGGACACCGCCCGTCGTCGCACTACCGGATCGATGGACGCCCTGAAAGCTGCCGGTTTCCCGGAGCAACAAATCTACCGTGTGCCAACGAAATCTAACGACATTCCCGGCGCTTTTGATGCCGGTAACTCTATGCTGGTTCAGCATCCGAACGTCAAACACTGGCTGATCGTCGGCATGAACGACAATACCGTTCTGGGCGGCGTACGCGCCACCGAAGGCCAGGGCTTTAAAGCGCCTGACGTTATCGGTATCGGTATTAATGGCGTTGATGCAGTGAACGAACTCTCTAAAGCGCAGGCCACCGGTTTCTACGGCTCTCTGCTGCCAAGCCCGGATATTCACGGCTATAAAACCAGCGAGATGCTTTATAACTGGGTGACAAAAGATGTCGAACCGCCAAAATTCACCGCGGTGACCGACGTGGTGCTGATTACCCGCGACAATTTTAAAGAAGAGCTGGCTAAAAAAGGGCTGTAAGGCCGGTTGACCGGGCCTCTTGCCTTGCGCGAGAGGCCCTGTACAGAAAAGCGGAGTCGTTATGCAACAGTCTACCCCTTATCTCTCATTCCACGGCATCACCATGACATTCCCGGGCGTTAAAGCGCTGTCCGATATTAGCTTTGACTGCTATGCCGGACAGGTCCACGCCCTGATGGGAGAAAACGGCGCCGGGAAATCCACGTTGCTCAAAATCCTCAGCGGCAACTACGTACCCACTGCCGGCAGCCTACAGATCCAAGGCCAGCAGATGACCTTTACCCACACCACCGAGGCGCTGAACGCCGGGGTGGCGATTATCTATCAGGAGCTGCATCTGATCCCGGAAATGACCGTGGCGGAAAATATCTACCTCGGCCAATTGCCGCACAAGGGCGGGATTGTGAATCGGTCGCTGCTGAATTATGAAGCCGGCCTGCAGCTGCAGCATCTGGGGCTGGATATCGACCCGGAAACGCCGTTGAAGTATTTGTCGATTGGCCAGTGGCAGATGGTGGAGATCGCCAAGGCGTTGGCGCGGAACGCCAAAATCATCGCTTTTGACGAGCCCACCAGCTCACTGTCGGCCAGGGAAATCGACAATCTGTTTCGGGTCATCCGCGAGCTGCGCCAGGAAGGGCGGGTGATCATTTACGTTTCCCACCGGATGGAAGAGATCTTTGCGTTAAGTGACGCCATCACGGTCTTCAAAGATGGTCGCTACGTGCGCACCTTTGACAATATGCAAGAGGTTAACCACGACGCTCTGGTACAGGCGATGGTCGGTCGCGAGCTGGGCGATATCTACGGCTGGCAGCCCCGTGAATATGGCAAAGAGCGTTTGCGCCTCGATCGGGTGAAGGCGCCTGGCGTACGGCAACCCGTTAGCCTTTCGGTGCGTAGCGGAGAAATCGTCGGCCTGTTTGGGCTGGTTGGCGCCGGACGCAGCGAACTGATGAAAGGCCTGTTCGGCGGCAGCAGAATAACCGCCGGTCAGGTTTATATCGACGGCGAGGCCATTGATATCCGCAAGCCGGCTCAGGCGATTCAGGCCGGGATGATGCTCTGCCCGGAAGACCGCAAAGCAGAGGGGATTATTCCGGTTCACTCGGTTCGCGACAACATCAATATCAGCGCCCGCCGCAAGCACATTCTCGCGGGCTGCGTCATCAATAATGCCTGGGAAGCGCAGAACGCCGACCAGCATATTAAATCGTTGAATATCAAAACGCCCGGCGCAGAGCAGCTGATTATGAATCTCTCCGGTGGCAATCAGCAAAAGGCGATTCTCGGCCGCTGGCTGTCGGAGGAGATGAAAGTCATCCTGCTTGACGAGCCCACGCGCGGCATTGATGTGGGCGCTAAGCATGAGATCTATAACGTTATTTACGCATTAGCGGCATCGGGCGTCGCGGTGGTCTTTGCCTCCAGCGATTTACCGGAAGTTCTCGGCGTAGCCGATCGCATCGTGGTGATGCGCGAGGGTGAGATTGCCGGAGAGCTGCTGCATGAACATGCCAATGAACAGCAGGCATTGAGCCTTGCCATGCCAAAAGTGAGCCAGGCAGTCGCCTGAGTAAGGAGTCTATGATGTCATCAGTTACCACTTCAGGTACTTCCCGGTCGGCTTTTAGTTTCTCCCGTATCTGGGATCAGTTCGGCATGCTGGTCGTTTTCGCGGTGCTGTTTATTGGCTGCGTAATTTTTGTGCCCAATTTTGCCTCGTTTATTAATATGAAAGGTCTGGGGTTGGCTATTTCTATGTCCGGAATGGTCGCCTGTGGGATGCTGTTTTGCCTGGCGTCCGGCGATTTCGATCTGTCGGTCGCCTCGGTTATCGCCTGCGCTGGCGTGACCACGGCGGTGGTGATTAATCTGACTGAAAGCATGTGGGTTGGCATCGGCGCCGGTCTGCTGCTTGGCGCAGTGAGCGGCCTGGTCAATGGTTTTGTCATTGCCCGCTTAAAGATTAATGCTCTGATTACCACCCTCGCCACGATGCAGATCGTCCGCGGTCTTGCCTATATCATCTCCGACGGTAAAGCGGTAGGGATTGAAGATGAGCGCTTTTTTACCCTCGGCTACGCCAACTGGTTTGGTCTGCCTGCGCCTATCTGGTTAACCGTTGCCTGCCTGATTGTATTCGGTCTGCTGCTGAATAAAACCACCTTTGGCCGAAACACGCTGGCGATAGGGGGTAATGAAGAAGCGGCTCGTCTGGCCGGCGTTCCGGTGGTGCGGACGAAAATTATTATTTTCGTCCTTTCAGGGCTGGTTTCCGCGGCGGCGGGCATTATCCTGGCATCCCGTATGACCAGCGGTCAGCCGATGACGTCCATTGGCTATGAGCTGATTGTCATTTCGGCCTGCGTCCTCGGGGGCGTATCGCTGAAGGGCGGGATCGGCAAGATCTCCTACGTGGTAGCCGGGATCCTGATTCTGGGAACGGTGGAGAATGCGATGAACCTGCTGAACATTTCGCCGTTCTCGCAGTACGTTGTGCGCGGCGTGATTTTGCTGGCTGCGGTGATCTTCGACCGCTATAAACAGAAAGCGAAGCGTGCGGTTTAATTCGTCCAACTTTTCAGTTTAATCCTAAACCCTCGCCAGCGCCCGTTGCGCTGGCGATGACTATCAAAAATGGCGATGCTGGTCACACTGTCTATACTTACATGGCTACAATAATTTAACACCCAGCATGTTGCTGGCCATGATAAGGAGGAAACAGGGTGGCTGACCAGATTTATGTACCGCCTGCGTTAACCGGAAACTACGCTTTTTTCTTTGACCTCGATGGTACCCTAGCCGGTATCAAACCCCATCCCGATCAGGTGGTCATTCCAGCCGATGTTCTGCAGTCGCTGCGCCAGCTTGTGCAGCAGCAAAACGGCGCGGTGGCATTGATTTCAGGGCGCTCAATGGTTGAGCTGGATGAGCTTACCCGTCCTTACCGGCTACCGCTTGCCGGTGTCCACGGGGCTGAACGCCGTGACATCAATGGTAAAACGCATATTGTCTCTTTACCGGATTCACTTCTGAAGGCGCTCTCTGCGCAGTTGACGACGGAACTGGATGCTTTGCCGGGATGCGAACTGGAAAGTAAGGGGATGGCTTTTGCTTTGCACTATCGACAGGCGCCGGAGCAGCAGCAAGCGGTGCTGGCGCTGGCGCAATCTATCGTCCAGCGCCATCCCATTCTGGCCCTGCAGCCGGGTAAGTGCGTGGTGGAGATCAAACCGCGTGGAGTGAATAAAGGTGAAGCGATAGCCGCTTTTATGCAGGAAGCTCCATTCAAAGGACGCAAGCCGGTGTTTGTTGGTGATGACTTAACCGATGAAGCTGGTTTTAGCGTTGTGAATCAATTGAATGGCGTATCGGTCAAAGTGGGCGGCGGCGAAACGCAAGCGCGTTGGCGTTTGCCTGACGTGCCCGCCGTTCATCTTTGGATTAGTAACATCGCGAATCATGGGCAACAACCAGATGCGCTAACCGACAGGAGAGATGGCTATGAGTCGCTTAGTCGTAGTATCTAATCGTATTGCCCCGCCGGATGACAAAAAGGCCAGCGCCGGTGGCCTTGCCGTGGGGATTATGGGGGCATTAAAAGCAGCCGGAGGTTTGTGGTTCGGCTGGAGTGGGGAAATCGGTGACGACCAACAGCCGTTAAAAAAAGTGACTCAGGGCAATATCACCTGGGCCTCTTTCAATCTTAGCGAGCAGGATCACGACGAATATTACAACCGCTTTTCCAATGCCGTTTTATGGCCCGCATTCCACTATCGTCTTGACCTGGTTGATTTTCAGCGTGAAGCCTGGGAGGGCTATCAGCGCGTTAATGCGACCCTGGCGGATAAACTGCTGCCGCTGATTGAACCTGACGATATCGTCTGGATCCACGATTATCACCTGCTGCCGTTGGCCAGCGAACTGCGCCAGCGCGGCGTCAATAATCGTATCGGCTTCTTTTTGCATATTCCGTTCCCGACGCCGGAAGTGTTTAACGCGTTACCGCCGCATGCGGAACTGCTTGAACAGCTTTGCGATTACGATTTACTGGGTTTCCAGACCGAAAGCGACCGACTGGCGTTTCTGGATTGCGTATCGATGCAAACCCGCCTGACGACGCGCGACGGCAAAAAGCATGTGGCCTGGGGAAAACCTTTCCAGACCGAAGTCTATCCGATCGGTATCGATCCGGAAGAGATTGCGCGCAGCGCAAAAGGGCCGCTGCCGCCGAAGCTGGCGCAGCTGAAGAGCGAGCTCAAAAGCGTCCAAAATATCTTTTCCGTTGAACGGCTGGACTATTCGAAGGGGCTGCCGGAGCGTTTTCTCGCTTATGAAGCTCTGCTGGAGAACTATCCGCAGCATCACGGCAAGATTCGCTATACCCAGATTGCGCCGACTTCACGTGGGGACGTTCAGGCCTATCAGGATATTCGTCATCAGCTGGAAAACGCAGCCGGCCGTATCAATGGCCAGTATGGCCAGCTGGGCTGGACGCCGCTTTACTACCTTAACCAGCACTTTGAACGCAAGCTGCTGATGAAAATCTTCCGCTACTCCGACGTTGGTCTGGTTACCCCGCTGCGCGATGGTATGAACCTGGTGGCGAAAGAGTATGTTGCCGCGCAGGACCCGCAAAATCCGGGCGTGCTGGTGCTGTCGCAGTTTGCCGGCGCGGCCAACGAGCTCCCGACGGCCTTAATCGTTAATCCTTACGATCGCGATGAGGTCGCTGCGGCGCTGGATAAGGCATTAACCATGCCTCTGGCCGAGCGTATTGCCCGCCATTCGGCCATGCTGGCGGTGATAAAGGAAAACGATATTCATCGCTGGCAGGAGCGGTTTATTGCCGATCTAAAGGAGATTGAGCCAGGGAGCGAGGAGAGCCACTTAGAGCGCAAGGTCGCCACTTTCCCTAAACTCGCCTGAGGCCAAGACGGTTAGCGCCTCCCCGGCGCTAGCCTTTTTCCAGACAAACCAGCAGCACATCGACGCCGCTACTGCCAACAATATCTTTTGCCGAACAGGTGGCGCGAGAAAACAGACTCTGGTTGTGGTTACCGCAAATCACCAGGTCAACGCGATGCTGTCGGCAAAAATCCTGCACGTGGTGAGCAATTCCGCCGCTGGCGATGGTCATTTTCTCTATAGGATAGTCGGCGTGGCGGGCCAGCTCGGCCAGAAATCCGCGCGTCTCCTCCTGCATCACTTCGCGTAAGTTTTCCATCATGGGCGCCGCAAACTGATTATACAGCTCCGGATCCGTCGCCAGCGTAATCAGGCTGACTTTTGCATTGACCGGACGTGCGATGGAGACGGCTTTTTGAATGAGGACCCGGCTTTCCGGGGTTGGCGCCACGGCGACCAGCAGATGTGAGTAGGGCATCAAGCCTCCTTGATATACGCGAAACAACCCTTTTCTTATTGTCTTTACTCCCATTCCTTAGCATTCGCAAGGTTTATCCGCAGCGAAATACATCGCCCAAATTTCATTCCACGACGCGCCGTTTCGGTGGCCATATCTCAGTTTTTGGTCCGATCTTTTGTATTAAAAGAAACGCTGTTTTATAAATCAGTGAAGCGTGTTCATCGACTCTTTGTGTTTTTGCCATTGAACGCTTTTGGCTGGCAAAAATGAAAAGGTAACGCCGTTCCCATGTTCTTACTGTAGCCATGTATCAACCCCCTTTTGGCGGAATGAGCCAAAAAGCGGTTCGGAGTTCTCAAAAAAAAGACACAGGATTTACGGCGATGAAAACACGTAAAATCGGTTTGGTTAACTACCTTGCCTATGGATCGGGCGATTTTCTTGGTGCGGGAACAACTGCACTCACGGCAGCCTGGCTGCTCTACTTCTACACCACCTTTTGCGGACTTTCGCCTATCGAGGCGACGCTCATTTTTGCCACTGCCAGAGTTCTGGATGCGGTAATCAGCCCGCTGATGGGCTTTCTGACGGATAACTTTGGCTCGACCTGGCTGGGAAAACGTTTTGGCAGGCGTAAGTTTTTTATCCTGCTCGGCATCCCTTGCGTGTTTAGCTACTCCATTATGTGGGTAGGGGATATGGGGTTCTGGTACTACCTGCTGACCTATCTGCTGTTTGACATCGTCTATACCATGATTCTGGTGCCGTATGAAACGCTGGTGCCGGAAATGACCGACGATTTTAAACAGAAAACCAAATTCTCCGGCGCGCGTATTTCTATGGCGCAGATGTCGGCGATCCTGGCTTCTTTCCTGCCGGGCATTCTGCTGACCATCTTCGGCAAAGACAACGCCGTCTCTTTCTTCTACGCCAGCCTGGTGTTCTCGGTGCTGTGCGCAATGATGTTAACTTTTGTCTGGTTCTTTACCTGGGAGCGCCCGCGTGAAGAGTGGACCGAGGCTGCGCTGCGCGCCGAAGAGGAGAAACAGAACCTGAGCTTGTCTCAGAGTCTTAATCGCCTGTTTATTGAATTAAGTTCGACCCTGCGCATTAAAATTTTCCGTCAGCATTTGGGGATGTATCTGGGGGGCTATATCGCCCAGGATGTCTTCAATGCGGTCTTTACTTACTATGTGGTGTTTGTCCTGATGCAGGAAGCCTCAATGGCCTCCAACCTGCTGGGGACCATGGCGATCTTCCAGTTTATTGCGGTTATTGCGATGATCCCGCTGTGTATTCGCTTCGGTCCGGCGCCATCGTACCGCATGGTGGTAGTGCTGTTCGGGCTGAGTTCGCTCTCTTACGCGGTGCTGTACTACGCTGGCCTCAGCGATGTTTATTCGCTGCTGCTGCTGATTTCCGCAGTGGCGGGTCTGGGCCGCGGCGGCATCAACTATGTTCCGTGGAACACCTATACGTATATTGCCGACGTGGACGAAGTGATCACCGGCCAGCGTCGCGAAGGCATCTTTGCCGGGATTATGACTCTGACGCGTAAGGCTTCCCAGGCCGGGGCGGTGATGCTGGTAGGGATCATCATGCAGATGTCCGGCTTTGTCTCCGGGCAGAAAACGCAGCCTTATGAAGTGAGCCATACCATTCTGCTGATCCTCAGCGTCGGCACTTTGCTGGTGCTGGCCTGCGGCTTCCTCGTTTCCCTGCGCTTTAAGCTCAATCTGCAAACCCACAGCGTCCTGCGTGCGGAAACGCTCAAAATGCGTGAATCCGGACGCGCTCAGCCGGAACTGGCCAGCGCCCAGGATCGTGAAGTAGTCGAGATGCTGGCCGGGATGCCGTACGACTCCCTGTGGGGAAACAACAATATTGGTTATCTGAATCGTAATAAACCCGCCGCGCCATCGCTGAAGCAGCGTTCTGCCATGAATTCGACATATAACAGAGGTTAAGGATATGAAAGTTTGGCCTGTCAAACATAGCCCACTACTGCGCCAGCCTGAGCGCTTTATCGCCCGCAATGAACTGCAGGCTCTGATTCAGAAGGTCACGCAAAATCTGGTCAACATTAAAGATGAAAGCGGGCAATTTTTACTGCGGCTGGACGACGGGCGCATCATTGATACGAAAGGGTGGAACGGCTGGGAGTGGACTCACGGCGTCGGCCTGTACGGCATCTGGCAGTATTACCAGCAGACCGGCGATATCGCGATGCGCGATATTATCGATAGCTGGTTTGCCGATCGCTTTGCCGAGGGGGCGACCACCAAAAACGTCAACACCATGGCGCCGTTTCTCACCCTCGCTTATCGCTATGAAGAGACGGGCAACGCCGCGTATCTGCCCTGGCTCGATAGCTGGGCCGAGTGGGCGATGAACGAGATGCCGCGCACGGAGTCTGGCGGCATGCAGCACATCACGCTGGCGGAAGAAAATCATCAGCAAATGTGGGACGACACGCTGATGATGACCGTTCTGCCGTTGGCGAAAATCGGTAAGCTGCTTAATCGCCCCGAATACGTAGAGGAGGCGGTGTATCAGTTTCTGCTGCACGTGCAGAATCTGATGGACCGAGAGTCCGGTCTGTGGTTTCACGGCTGGAACTATGAGGGGCGACATAATTTCGCTCGCGCCCGCTGGGCGCGCGGCAATAGCTGGCTGACGATCGTGATCCCGGATTTCCTGGAGCTGGTGGATTTACCCGAACACAGCGCGGTGCGACGTTACCTGGTGCAGGTGTTGGATACGCAGATTGCGGCGCTGGCCCGCTGTCAGGACGATAGCGGCCTGTGGCATACGCTACTTGATGACCCTGACTCCTATCTGGAAGCCTCGGCGACCGCCGGTTTTGCGTATGGGATCCTCAAGGCGGTGCGCAAGCGCTACGTGAGTCAGGCGTATACGGAGGTTGCGGAAAAAGCGATTCGCGGCATTGTGGCGAATATCTCTGCGCAAGGGGAACTGCTGCAAACGTCCTTCGGTACCGGGATGGGGTCGGATCTCGATTTTTATCGCGACATCCCGCTGACGTCGATGCCGTATGGCCAGGCGATGGCGATCCTGTGTCTGACGGAGTATCTGCGGAAGTATTTTTGAATCAGGTGAGAACAGCCGGGTGAGACGTCAGCCGCCGCCCGGCAAACCCGGCGTTAAGCCGGGTTCTTTCGACACATTACATCCGTTCTACGGTTTCGATACCCAGGGTATCAAGACCCAGCTTCAGCGTTTTCGCCGTCAGCAGAGCCAGTTTCAGGCGGCTGTTGCGCGTCTCTTCGCTTTCAGCGCTCAGGATCGGGCAGTGCTCATAGAAACCGGAGAACAGACCCGCCAGATCGTACAGGTAAGAACACATAACGTGCGGCGTGCCTTCACGGGCAACGACCGTAAGGGTTTCTTCAAACTGCAGCAGACGGGCCGCCAGCTGGGCTTCGCGGTCTTCGGTGATGACTACCGGCGCCGCCACTAGCGCACTTTCATCAATATCCGCTTTGCGGAACACGGAGAGCACGCGGGTATAGGCATACTGCATATAAGGCGCGGTATTGCCCTCAAAGGCCAGCATGTTATCCCAGTCGAAGATATAGTCAGTGGTGCGGTTTTTTGACAAGTCGGCATACTTAACCGCGCCAATCCCGACCGCGTTCGCCAGTTTTTCCAGTTCATCGGCGGGCATATCCGGGTTTTTCTCCGCCACCAGACGGCGGGCGCGTTCCAGCGCTTCGTCCAGCAGGTCGGCGAGCTTCACGGTACCGCCGGCGCGGGTTTTGAACGGTTTGCCGTCCTTGCCGAGCATCATGCCGAACATGTGGTGCTCCAGCGGTACGGACTCCGGCACGTAGCCGGCTTTACGTACGATAGTCCACGCCTGCATCAGGTGCTGATGCTGGCGAGAGTCGATGTAGTAAAGCACGCGATCCGCATGCAGATTCTCGTAGCGGTATTTTGCGCAGGCGATATCGGTAGTGGTGTAAAGGTAGCCGCCATCCTTCTTCTGGATGATGACGCCCATCGGTTCACCTTCCTTGTTTTTGTACTCATCAAGGAATACCACCGTCGCGCCTTCGCTTTCTACCGCCAGCCCTTTGTCCTTCAGGTCGGCCACGATACCCGGCAGCATCGGGTTATAAAGGCTTTCGCCCATAACATCATCGCGGGTCAGGGTGACGTTCAGGCGGTTATAGGTTAACTGGTTTTGCGACATGGTGATGTCGACCAGCTTGCGCCACATTTCGCGGAAATATTCGTCGCCGCCCTGCAGCTTAACGACGTAGCTGCGCGCGCGCTCGGCGAAGGCTTCATCTTCATCGTAGTGTTTTTTCGCTTCACGATAGAAACCTTCGAGGTCGGCCAGCGCCATTTCACCGGCGTTCTCCTGCTGCTGTTTTTCCAGGTACGCGATAAGCATACCGAACTGGGTACCCCAGTCGCCCACGTGGTTAGCGCGGATCACTTTATGCCCGAGAAACTCCAGCGTACGCACCGCGGCATCGCCAATGATGGTGGAGCGCAGATGGCCTACGTGCATCTCTTTCGCCACGTTCGGCGCAGAGTAATCGACCACCACGGTTTGTGCCGGCGGCTGAGCCACGCCCAGACGTTCCGATTTCAGCGCGCTGCTGACATTTTCCGCGAGGAAGGCCGGATCGAGGAAAATATTAATAAAGCCAGGGCCGGCGATCTCTACCTTATTGGCAATCCCGCTCAGATCGAGATGAGACAGTACCTGCTCTGCAAGTTGTCGCGGCGCCATGCCCAGTTTTTTGGCAACGGCCATCACGCCGTTGGCCTGATAGTCGCCGAACTGGACTTTTGCTGACTGGCGGACCTGAGGTTCGCAATCGGCAGACGCGCCTGCTGCGATCAGGGCCTGACTGACTTTTTCTGAGAGAAGAGCCTGAATATTCACCGAAACACCTTACGTTAACACGCCGTCACCCTGATGGGGCGGCGCGGGAATGTGGACAAATTAGGGCAGGAGTATACTGCATTTGCACCCACGCGTCAGCACCGCACGGAGGTTGCTGAGCCTCGCGCTCAACGAATAGCCGTTCGCCGGACGTCGCCGACGATTGCCGGTTGGTCGGCTGCGGAAAACGCGATAGATTAGCGCTTTTTAGCGCGTACCGAGGCTTACGATGGCGAACTGGCAGCAGATTAATGAATTAAACGATATTTCCGCGGACCTGCCGCGCTTTACCGAGGCGCTAAACGCGCTTGCTCATCGGCTTGGTCTCGATATTACGCCACTTGATGCCGACCATATTTCCCTGCGCTGTCACCAGAACGCCACGGCGGAGCGCTGGCGTCGCGGCTTTGAGCAATGCGGCACGCTGCTGTCGGAAAATGTCATTAACGGCCGCCCCATCTGCCTGTTCAGGCTGGATGAGCCGGTGGTCGTGGTGCACTGGCGTTTTAGCATTGTTGAACTGCCGTGGCCGGGCGAAAAGCGCTATCCGCATGAAGGCTGGGAGCATATTGAAATCGTTCTGCCTGGCGAGCCCGAAACGCTCAATACCCGCGCCCTGGCGCTGCTTTCCGATAATGGATTGAGCCAACCGGGCATTTTTGTAAAGACCAGCGCGCCAAAAGGAGAGCATGAGCGCTTGCCGAATCCAACTCTGGCGGTTACCGATGGCAAAGTGACGATCAAATTTCACCCGTGGTCGATTGAGCAAATTGTCGCCAGCGAACAATCAGAACGATAACAGTGTGAAGCTACGCGGCGTCTGTCGGAAGAAATCGTGACATTCTGTCGTGTCTGCCATATCGACGGAGAGAAGAATGAGCTTACTGGAAGTCTGTTGTTACAGCATGGAGTGCGCGCTGGAGGCCCAGCGCTGCGGCGCCGACCGCATCGAGCTATGCGCCGCGCCGCAGGAGGGGGGGCTGACGCCTTCCTTGGGCGTCCTTAAAACGGTGCGTGAGTCGGTGACCATCCCCGTTCATCCAATTATTCGTCCGCGCGGCGGTGACTTTTGCTATACCGCTGGCGAATTTGCCGCAATGCTTGATGATGTGGCTGCGGTGAGAGATCTCGGCTTTCCCGGCATGGTGATCGGCATCCTGGACGCCGACGGTCAGGTAGATAGGGCGCGAATGAAAAAAATAATGGCGGCGGCGGGAATGATGGCCGTCACCTTTCACCGTGCCTTTGATATGTGCGCCAACCCGCGCCAGGCCAGCGTTGAGCTGGCTGATCTCGGCGTTCAGCGGATCCTGACTTCGGGCCAGCAGCCGTCTGCCGAAAAAGGAATTTCATTAATCAGGGAACTTATTTCCCAAAGCGACACTCCTATTATTATGGCCGGCGCAGGAGTGCGTGCCGCCAACCTGCCGCTGTTTTTGCAGGCTGGGGTAAAAGAGGTCCACAGCTCGGCAGGCCAGTGGCTACTGTCCCCGATGCGCTTTCGTAATCCCGGGTTGTCGATGTCTACGGATGTCGATGCTGATGAATACTTACGCTACGCCGTCAATGGCGAAGCGGTAGCGGAAATGAAGAAGATTATTTCCGCACAGAGAGATTAAAACCCTAAATAATTCGAGTTGCGAGAAGGCGGCGACGCAGGGAGTCCCCAGGAGCTTACTCAAGTAAGTGACTGGGGTGAGCGACAAATCTGTCTGGAACAGATTTGAACGCCGTATCCCGGCGGCCCGTAAGGGCGAGGCTCATGGATGAGCCGAGTAACAAAGCCAGCGCACATGCAACTTGAAGTATGACGGGGATAAACCGTTTTTTGCTGCACATCATGTCGCCCAATATGATGATTGCCCGTACCAGGCCCCTGCCCATTAAACAGGGGCCTTTTTTTATGCTAAAAACGCGTCAACCGGCCCGTTTGTCGGCACGTTTTTTCGCTGCCAGAGACTGTTCCGTTTCCGGTTTGGTGGCAATAATCACCGCGCGCAGCGGGGCGGGATAGCCTTCGCGGGTTTTGCTACTGTCCTCGGGATCGAGGAAGTCGGCCAGCGACTCGGTGGTCATCCACTCGGTGCGGCGCTGCTCTTCGGTCGAGGTCACGCACGCATCGACGATGCGTACATCGACAAATCCGCACTTCTCCAGCCACTGCTTCAGCGCGGCGGCAGAGGGAATAAAGTAGACGTTGCGCATCTGCGCATAGCGATCGCCCGGCACCAGCACGGTATTTTCGTCGCCTTCAACGACCAGCGTCTCCAGCACCAGCTCGCCGCCGGGAACCAGCTGATCTTTTAGCTGCCACAGGTGATCGAGCGGGGAACGACGATGGTACAGCACGCCCATCGAAAAAACGGTATCAAAGGCGTTCAGCGCCGGAAGCTGTTCAATTCCCAGCGGCAGCAGATGCGCCCGCTGGTCGTTGCCCAGCAGTTTACGTACGGCTTCAAACTGGCAAAGGAACAGTTGGGTGGGATCGATGCCTACCGCCAGATGAGCGCCGGCGCCAATCATCCGCCACATGTGATATCCGCTGCCGCAGCCGACATCAAGAATAGTCCGTCCGGTCAGGTCGGAAAGGTGCGGCAGTACGCGCTCCCACTTCCAGTCGGAACGCCATTCGGTATCGATATTCACGCCGTAAAGGGAGAAGGGCCCTTTACGCCAGGGCATCAGATTCTTCAGCAGGTTTTCAATGCGCAGGCGCTGGCCTTCACCGAGCGGCGTTTCGCTCTCAGCGGTGACGCTATGCAGCAGGTCGAGGCGGTAGGGCGCAAACTCGGGCAGAAACTCGACGGCCCGTTCCCACTCCCGGTATTTGCCGTGCAGCGCTTCACGTTGCCAGGCCGCGACCTGAGCGGGTAGCGTCTCCAGCCAGTGTGACAGCGGGCTTTTGGCAATCAATTGATAAAAGTTGCTGAAATCAATCATGCCGGTTCCCCGGATTTTACGGCGATTAACGATCCGAAGTTAAAGCACTGGAACCACAATTCGGCATGTTCGAAACCGGCCTTGCGCAGGCGGGCTTTGTGGGTTTCCACGGAATCGGTGAGCATGACGTTTTCCAGCATGCTGCGCTTCTGGCTGATTTCCAGCTCGCTGTAGCCGTTGGCGCGCTTGAAGTCGTGATGCATGTTGAACAGAAGTTCGCCGACGTTGTCATCCTCGAAGCTGAATTTTTCCGATAGCACCAGCGCACCGCCCGGATTCAGCCCCTGATAAACCTTATCAAGAATGGCCTGGCGTTCGCCCGGCTCGAGAAACTGAATGGTGAAATTCAGCACCACCATCGAAGCATTTTCGATAGTGACGTGACGGATATCGCCTTCAATAACTTCGACCGGCGTCGGCGCTTTATAGGCGTCAATATGGCGACGGCAGCGTTCGACCATCGCCGGTGAGTTATCAACGGCGATAATTTTACAGCCGGCATGGGCAATGTTGCGGCGCACGGACAGCGTGGCTGCGCCAAGCGAGCAGCCGAGATCGTAAACCTGGGTATCCGGCTGAACGAAACGTTCCGCCAGCATGCCGATCATTGAAATAATGTTGGAATAGCCGGGAACAGAGCGCTGGATCATATCCGGGAAGACTTCAGCAACCCGTTCATCAAAGGTCCAGTCGCCGAGACTGGCAATCGGCGCGGAAAAAAGCGTATCGCGGTGAGACATAACGTTAAACCCGAAAAATCGAAAACGGCGTATTGTGCGCTAACGGACGGAGAAAACCAACTCCCAGGGCATATACCAGAAGTTCGCCAGCACCATCAGCAACAATGAACACCACGTCGCGCTCATGCCGGAGCGGCGCCAGCGATACAGGCGATGATGGAAACCATAAGAGTGCATCAGGCGCCCGACAATCAGCAAAATACCGCAGACGTGAACCATCCAGGTCTGCGCGCCGTTCATTTCCATAAACAGCAGCAGAATCAGGCCAATGGGAACGTATTCCACCGCGTTGCCGTGCACGCGAATAGCAACCTGCAGCTCGCTAAAACCACCGTCGCCGTAGCCAACGCGATATTGCGTCCTCAGGCGTACGACATCGTAAGAAAACTTTATTAGCAATAACGCACCTAAAACCGCATACAGCGCGCTGACCATACTCAAAACTCCCTTTTATTCCATCCGGTGGCTCAGTTGAGGATAGCAGGATATCAGAAAAGAGAGGTTTGCTGCGGAATTGACGGCGCATCACCTATTTCCGGTAGGGCGGCGCGCAGATCGCTCCACAGGATGTCGACCAGCTGCGGAGCCTGGGCGATATCCGGTGTGTGGAGGAACAGGTAGGGCGTTGTGGTTTGCGCCCATTTTGGCAGCGTCCTTATCCACACGCTAAAAAGCTCGCGATTTTGCGCCATATCGTCGCTGCCAATAAAGCGCACCATAGGGTGCCGGGCCGTCACCAGCGCATGGACGGGGACTTTGGGCTTTTTGTTTTGTGCTTCGATCATTGCCTGACTGCGGGCGATGGCGCTGTGAACCGGGCGGCTATCGAGGATAACGCGGTTGACGTTTCGCTGATGCAAGCCGCGATTAAGCTGCTGCTCCGCTTCCCCCTTGGCGAAAAATTCCGCATGCCTTACTTCGACGCCGTAGGTGAATTCACGCGGCAGACTATCAAGAAAGTGCCAGAGGGCGGGAAGGTCTCGGGGGCCAAACGTCGCCGGCAGCTGTAGCCAGTATTGGCCGATGCGCGAAGACAGCGGCGCCAGACGAGTAAAAAACTCCTGGCTTAAGTCGTCGCAGTTGCGCAGCGCCGCCTGGTGCGAAATGGTGGCCGGAAACTTGAAGCAGAAGCGAAAATCGTCGTGGGTCTGTTCATACCATCGGCTGACAATCTCCGCTTTTGGTAACGCGTACAGGGTGGTGTTGCCCTCCACGCAATTAAAGTGGCGGGCATACTCTTCAAGGCTGGTGATACCCAGGCGCACCCACTTCGGGTGCGCCCATTGGGGAAGCCCAATATAGATCATAAGGCGGCAAGTACCTCCTCGGTACTGCGCACGCGAGCAATACGCGGGAAGATGTGCGTCATGCTTCCCTGATGCTGTTCGGCCGACGCCGCGCTGCAGGCATCTTCAACCAGAATCAGATTAAATCCCAGCTCCCAGGCGTTGCGCGCCGTGGATTCGACGCCGATGTTGGTGGATATTCCGCACAGAATGATGGTGTCGATGCCGCGACGGCGAAGCTGCAGCTCGAGGTCAGTGCCGTAAAAAGCGCCCCACTGACGTTTAGTAACTTCGATATCGCTTTCCTGTTTTTCCAGCGCGAGCGGGTAGGTCCACCAGTTTTCCGGTAGCGTATGGGCGCCAGCCTCGGCATCGACCGGCTGTTTCAGCGCTTCGGCGAAATCCGCTGACCAGCCGACGCGAACCATCACTACGGGGGAGCCCTGCTGGCGACACTTTTTCGCCAGCTTCGCGGCCCGCTCAACCACTTCATCAGCACGATGAGGGCCGCCGGCAAACGGTAAAATACCTTCCTGCAGGTCAATAATGACCAGCGCGGTGTTTTTTGCATTGAGTTCTAACATAATATCCCCGTATCTTCTCCAGGTGGTCAGGTCGCTACAATACCGTTGCCGATTCTGCCCAAGGGTAACAATTTTTGTTAATTTTTGTGAGTGCAGGCACTAAGCGCACAGCAAAGCAACGCTGCGCGCTGCGCCGGGCTTATCGTGCGGCATAATTTCCAGTATAATAGCCGCCTTTTTTCATTCAGTAGTGACATCAGCTAAAGCTGCGACCTCGTCGCCTGCAAGGCAGGCAACAATCCGCCTGCGGCTAAGTTAAGGGATATCTCATGCGTACAGAATATTGCGGACAGCTCGGTCTGTCCCACGTAGGGCAGCAAGTGACTCTGTGTGGTTGGGTCAACCGTCGTCGTGATCTTGGTAGCCTTATCTTTATTGATATGCGCGACCGCGAAGGCATCGTGCAGGTGTTTTTCGATCCGGATCGCGCGGATGCATTAAAGCTGGCCTCCGAACTGCGTAATGAGTTCTGCATTCAGGTCACCGGTACCGTGCGCGCGCGTGACGAAAAGAACGTCAATAATGATATGGCCACCGGCGCCATTGAAGTGCTGGCAACCGACCTGACGATCATCAACCGTGCTGAAGCGCTGCCGCTGGATTCCAACCACGTCAACACCGAAGAAGCGCGTCTGAAATACCGTTACCTGGACCTGCGTCGTCCGGAAATGGCGCAGCGCCTGAAAACCCGCGCGAAGATTACCAGCCTCGTTCGCCGTTTTATGGACGACCACGGTTTCCTCGATATCGAAACCCCGATGCTGACCAAAGCGACCCCGGAAGGCGCGCGCGACTATCTCGTGCCTTCTCGTGTGCATAAAGGCAAATTCTACGCGCTCCCGCAATCTCCGCAGCTGTTTAAACAGCTGCTGATGATGTCCGGTTTTGACCGCTACTATCAGATTGTTAAATGCTTCCGCGACGAAGATCTGCGCGCTGACCGCCAGCCGGAATTCACCCAGATCGACGTCGAGACTTCCTTTATGACCGCCCCGCAGGTGCGCGAAGTGATGGAAGCGCTGGTGCGTAATCTGTGGCAGGAAGTGAAGGGCGTGGATCTGGGTGATTTTCCGATCATGACCTTTGCCGAAGCCGAGCGCCGCTATGGTTCTGACAAACCGGACCTGCGTAACCCGATGGAGCTGGTGGACGTCGCCGATCTGGTGAAAGCGGTGGAATTCGCCGTCTTTGCGGGCCCGGCTAACGACGCCAAAGGCCGCGTTGCCGCGCTGCGCGTGCCTGGCGGCGCTGCGCTGAGCCGTAAGCAAATCGACGAATACGGTAAGTTTGTCCAAATCTACGGCGCCAAAGGTCTGGCATACATTAAAGTCAACGAACGGGCGAAAGGCCTTGAAGGTATCAACAGCCCGGTGGCTAAATTCCTCAACGCCGACATCGTTGAAGGGATCCTTGAGCGCACCGGCGCGCAGGATGGCGATATGATCTTCTTCGGCGCGGATAACAAAAAAGTGGTTGCCGATGCGCTGGGCGCGCTGCGTCTGAAGCTGGGTAAAGATCTGAACCTGACCGATGAAGAGAAATGGGCGCCACTGTGGGTGATCGACTTCCCGATGTTTGAAGACGACGGTGAAGGCGGCCTGACCGCGATGCACCATCCGTTTACCTCGCCGAAAGATATGACCGCCGCAGAGCTAAAAGCCGCGCCGGAAGATGCGGTAGCTAACGCTTACGACATGGTGATTAACGGCTATGAGGTTGGCGGTGGTTCCGTGCGTATTCACAGCGGTGAGATGCAGCAGACCGTATTCGGTATTCTGGGAATTAACGAGCAGGAGCAGCGCGAGAAGTTTGGCTTCCTGCTGGATGCGCTAAAATACGGTACTCCACCGCATGCGGGTCTGGCTTTTGGCCTTGACCGTTTGACCATGCTGCTGACCGGCACCGATAATATCCGTGACGTTATCGCCTTCCCGAAAACGACGGCGGCGGCCTGCCTGATGACCGAAGCCCCGAGCTTTGCGAATCCTGCATCGCTGAGCGAGCTCGGTATTCAGGTGGTGGCGAAAGAGGCAAAAGAGTCTCCGGAGAATAAGTAAGATGTCATTCAAGCTCCCCGTTTCCGTTCTGGTGGTGATTTATGCCGAAGATACGAAGCGGGTGCTGATGTTGCAGCGTCGCGACGATCCCGCCTTCTGGCAGTCGGTTACCGGCAGCCTGGAGGAGGGGGAAACCGCGCCGCAAGCTGCCGCGCGTGAAGTAATGGAAGAGGTCGCCATTGACGTTGCCTGCGAGCAGCTGGCTTTGGTTGATTGTCAGCGAACGGTAGAGTTCGAGATATTTTCTCATTTACGTCATCGCTATGCGCCGGGCGTTGAGCGCAATACGGAGTTTTGGTTCCGTCTTGCGCTCCCCCATGAACGCCAGATTGTCTTTACGGAACATCTGGACTATCGCTGGGTTGATGCGACGGAAGCCGCCACGTTGACCAAGTCCTGGAGCAACCGGCAGGCGATTGAAGAATTTGTAATTAACGCCAACTAATTTCCCCCAGAATTTTAGTTATCAGGAAGGCGGCCAGTTGGGATATCACCCGGAGCTTACTTGCGTAGGTAATGGGTGTGAAACAACGCAGCCAGTGCTCCTGAGGGCTAAAAGGCGCCGGGAAAAGGCTTTTTTGGAGATATTATTTTATGGCAGGTCATAGTAAATGGGCCAACACCAAACACCGCAAAGCGGCACAGGATGCCAAACGCGGTAAGATCTTTACGAAAATTATTCGCGAGCTGGTCACCGCGGCCCGTCTTGGCGGCGGCGATGCGGGCTCAAACCCGCGTCTGCGCGCAGCGATCGACAAAGCGCTGAGCAACAACATGACCCGTGACACCCTGAACCGCGCTATTGCCCGCGGCGTCGGCGGCGATGATGATGCGAACATGGAAACCATCATTTATGAAGGTTACGGTCCTGGCGGTACGGCGGTAATGGTTGAATGTCTGTCCGACAACCGCAACCGTACCGTTGCTGAAGTACGTCACGCGTTCAGCAAAACCGGCGGTAACCTGGGCACCGACGGCTCCGTTTCCTACCTGTTCAGCAAAAAAGGCGTCATCTCCTTCGAGCAAGGCGATGAAGATGCGATCATGGAAGCGGCGCTGGAAGCGGGCGCGGAAGACGTGGTGACCTATGACGACGGCGCAATTGACGTCTACACCGCCTGGGAAGAGATGGGTGCGGTACGCGATGCGCTGGAAGCTGCCGGTCTGAAAGCGGACGCCGCTGAAGTCTCCATGATCCCGTCAACCAAAGCGGATATGGACGCGGAAACTGCGCCGAAACTGCTACGTCTGATCGATATGCTGGAAGATTGCGACGACGTGCAGGAAGTTTATCATAACGGCGAGATCTCTGATGAGGTCGCCGCAACCCTGTGATACCCGTACACTTTCAGCCCACAGCGGTGTTGGCGTTCCTCGCTTACCCTGGTCACGTAGTGAATCTACGCTCCCGGGGATGCGCTGCGTGGCCGCCTGGCTGTGAACTGAAATCGTTAGGGTCTCACGAGTTAGTTATGACCGGGGGCGCGTGATGGCTATTATTCTCGGTATTGACCCGGGGTCGCGCGTCACTGGTTATGGCGTTATCCGTCAGGTTGGACGCCAGCTGAGCTACCTCGGCAGCGGCTGTATACGCACGAAAGTGGATGATTTACCGTCCCGCCTGAAGCTTATCTATGCCGGCGTTACGGAAATTATCACCCAGTTCCAGCCGGACTACTTCGCCATCGAACAAGTTTTTATGGCCAAAAACGCCGACTCGGCGCTGAAGCTCGGCCAGGCGCGCGGAGTGGCCATCGTCGCGGCGACGAATCAGGATCTGCCGGTCTTTGAGTACGCCGCCAGGCAGGTGAAGCAGACCGTTGTCGGGATTGGCAGCGCGGAAAAGAGCCAGGTGCAGCACATGGTGCGCACGTTGCTCAAGCTTCCGGCCAACCCACAGGCGGATGCGGCGGATGCTTTAGCTATCGCCATCACTCATTGCCACGTCAGCCAGAACGCAGCTCAGATCAGTGAAAGCCGCCTGAACCTGGCGCGCGGACGCCTCCGCTAATCTACACCGCCCCGGCGCTTGTTGCCCGGGGCGTTTTACTTTCCTCACTGACATCGTTAACTAAAAAGAGTAAGGATGCAGATTATTCGGCATAGCGTTGGATAGTCAGTTGAATGATGAAAATCCGGGTGGTGAAATCTCTTTTTTTTATGCTGCTAATTATCGTCAGTGGATATTATTTACTGACCGAATATCAGTATTACCATCAGAGTTCGACGGTTTTCGGCACAGTCGTCAATACCCGCACCGTCAGCAGCGCAGAGCGGCGCCTGGCCGACGCCTGCACCACATTTCGCGGACGCGAAGATTGTTCCCCGCTCTTTGAGTATGATATTACCTGGCGGTCAGGCGGTCACTCCTACCTCTATCACGTTGCAAAGGCCTGGTCTCCGCCCGCAGACAGACTTTGTATGAATATCGTGCAGGGAAAACCCGCTATTGCCAAACCGTGTGACGCTCTCTTTTTTAACGTCAGCCGGCTCCCGGGTCTGATAGCAATCTGGGTTATCGTGGCTTTTATTACTTTGACGCTATTTTTATACCGTAAGCGTTACGCCATTTCTCGTCAGTGGCCTGCGCAGACGCTTTATCGGATTTATCACCGCAGGCACAGGCTGATGCTGGAAACCCCGGATGAACAAGAAGCGCTAAAGTTCATCAACAGCGGTTATCGAATAAGCGAAACTTTCCACCATCAGAAAGTCGTTGGGTCGGGTCGTCAAAGACGCGTCATTCACTACATCATCTACCTTGTGCGGGGGAAAAAGAGCGCATAAAAGCGCAAGCCAGGCTCGCGCCCCACCGATGTACGGGAATTACGTGTTTTTCATCTGGATATCTATCCAGCCTTTTTTTATGATACCGCATTAGACTTTCGGCCCTTAATCCAGGAGCTCCATGTGATAGGCAGACTCAGAGGCATTATTCTCGAAAAACAACCCCCGCTGGTTTTACTCGAAACGGGAGGCGTAGGCTATGAGGTTCATCTGCCGATGACCTGCTTCTATGAGCTGCCGGACGTGGGCAAAGAGGCGATCATTTTCACCCACTTTATCGTCCGTGAAGATGCGCAGCTGCTGTATGGCTTTAACAACAAGCAGGAGCGCACGCTGTTTAAAGAGCTGATTAAAACTAACGGCGTCGGTCCAAAACTGGCGCTGGCAATCCTTTCCGGCATGTCCGCTCAGCAGTTTGTCAATGCCGTTGAGCGTGAAGAGCTGGCGGCGCTGGTCAAACTGCCGGGGATCGGTAAGAAAACCGCGGAACGACTGATTGTCGAGATGAAAGACCGCTTCAAAGGACTGCATGGCGATCTGTTCACTCCGGCAGCCGATCTGGTTCTGACGTCGCCGGCCGGGCCGTCTGACGATGATGCTGAACAGGAAGCGGTTGCTGCGCTGGTGGCGCTGGGCTATAAACCTCAGGAAGCCAGCCGGATGGTCAGCAAAATCGTGCGTCCGGATGCCAACAGTGAAACGCTAATTCGCGAAGCGCTCCGCGCCGCGTTGTGAGGTAAGGGATGATAGAAGCAGACAGGCTGGTATCGGCAGACAGCAGCGGCTTTGAAGAGGCGGCGGACCGCGCAATCCGCCCCAAACTGCTGGAAGAGTATGTAGGCCAGCCGCACGTCCGTTCGCAAATGGAGATCTTTATCCAGGCGGCGAAACTGCGCGGCGACGCGCTCGATCACCTGCTGATTTTTGGTCCTCCAGGGCTGGGAAAAACCACGCTGGCGAACATCGTCGCTAACGAAATGGGCGTTAACCTGCGCACGACCTCCGGCCCGGTGCTGGAGAAAGCGGGCGATCTGGCGGCGATGTTGACCAACCTTGAACCACACGACGTTCTGTTTATCGACGAGATTCATCGCCTTTCACCGGTTGTCGAAGAAGTCCTGTATCCGGCAATGGAAGATTACCAGCTGGATATCATGATTGGTGAAGGGCCTGCGGCGCGTTCAATCAAAATCGATCTTCCGCCGTTTACCCTGATTGGCGCGACCACTCGCGCCGGCTCGCTGACGTCGCCGCTGCGCGACCGCTTCGGTATCGTCCAGCGCCTGGAGTTCTACCAGATCCCTGACCTGCAGCATATCGTCAGCCGCAGCGCCCGCTATATGGGGCTGGAGATGAGCGAAGAGGGAGCGCTGGAAGTTGCGCGTCGCGCGCGCGGTACGCCGCGAATCGCTAACCGCCTGCTGCGCAGGGTGCGCGATTTTGCCGAAGTCCGCTACGATGGACGTATCTCAGAGGATATTGCCGCTCAGGCGCTGGATATGCTCAACGTGGATGCCGAAGGATTTGACTATATGGACCGTAAGCTGCTGCTGGCGGTCATCGATAAATTCTTTGGCGGGCCGGTTGGGCTGGATAACCTGGCGGCGGCAATAGGTGAAGAGCGTGAAACCATCGAGGACGTGCTGGAACCGTATCTGATTCAGCAAGGTTTTCTACAACGCACCCCGCGCGGACGTATGGCGACGGTACGGGCCTGGACCCACTTTGGCATTACGCCACCTGAAATGCCTTAATCCTTGTCGGTGTTTAAAACAACAGACCGCAAGGGTCGGTAGCCCGGCTAAGCGCAGCGCAAGCCGGGGAAATCGTTGAAGCGGTATTGCGGTTGATGACCCGGCTTGCGGGGTGAACGCCTCAGCCGGGCGACAAAGTCCGCAGACAGCTGTGACCCTATAGCAATCTGCCGAGTTTTGATGGCGGTTGAGGCGGGCGCATAAGCGTCAGGCGGCCGGCTTCTTGCTCATGCTGATGATAAACAGCACCGCAGCGCACAGCACCACGGAAGGCCCGGCGGGCGTGTCGTAAAACGCTGAAAAGGTCAGTCCGCCGGTGACGGCAATCATCCCCATTCCTACCGCAATACCCGCCATTTGCTCCGGCGTACGGGCAAAGCGACGCGCCGTGGCTGCGGGAATAATCAGCAAAGACGTAATGATCAGCGCCCCGACGAACTTCATCGCCACGCCGATGGTCAGCGCGGTGACCAGCATCAACAGCAGTTTAACCCTTTGTAGCTTAACGCCGTCAACGAAGGCCAGATCCGGACTAATGGTCATCGATAGCAGATTACGCCACTGCCAGAGCAGGATCGCCAGCACGATCGCTACGCCAATCGCGATGGATATTAAATCCTCCGGCGTAACCGCCAACAGGTCGCCAAACAGATAGGCCATCAGATCGACGCGCACGTTCGACATCAGACTGACTACCACCAGGCCCAAAGACAGCGCGCTGTGGGCCATGATACCGAGTAGCGTATCTACCGCCAGATGAGGACGTTTTTCCAGCCATACCAGCCCGCCCGCCAGCAGCAACGTCACCACGATGACCGCATAAAAAGGATTAACGTTCAGCAGCAAACCAAAAGCGACGCCGAGCAGAGAGGCATGGGCCAGGGTATCGCCAAAGTAGGACATGCGGCGCCAGACGACAAACGACCCCAGCGGACCCGCCGCACAGGCGAGCATTATCCCGGCCAGCCAGCCGGGGAGCAGTAATTCAATCATTAACGGTCATTTCCCCGACGCAGTACAATCCGCCCCTGCAGGTCGTGGCGGTGATTATGATGATGGCGATAAATACCCAGCTGTTCCGCGCCGCGCTGGCCGAACATTGAGATAAATTCCGGATGCATGGAGACCACTTCCGGCGCGCCGGAGCAGCAGATATGCTGATTGAGACACAGTACTTCATCGGTTTTCGCCATCACCAGGTGCAGGTCGTGGGAAACCATCAGCACGGCACAATCAAGCTCCTGGCGCAGCTGATTAATCAGATCGTACAGCGCCACCTGACCATTCACGTCAACGCCCTGCGTTGGCTCGTCGAGCACCAGCAGCTGCGGTTGATTGAGCAGCGCGCGCGCCAGAAGTACCCGCTGAGTCTCGCCGCCGGAAAGCTTTTGCATAGGCGCGTCAATCAGATGACCGGCCTGCACGCGCTTCAGCGCCGGCAGTATGTCGCGCTTGTGCGTTCCCGGCCGCAACAGCATAAAGCGGCTGACGGTGAGCGGCATCGTGGCATCAAGGTGCAGCTTTTGCGGGACATAGCCTATCCGCAGATGTCCCTCGCGTTTGATAACCCCTTCTGTAGGTGCTACCAGCCCAAGAACGACTCTGACGAGGGTCGATTTACCGGCGCCGTTGGGGCCCAGCAGAGTTAAAATTTTGCCCGGCTTAAGCGTGAGCGAAATGTCAGACAGCACGCGCCTTTGGCCATAGACGACCGCGACGTTTTCCAGAGTTACAAGATTTGTCATATCAAATTAGAGGTTGCACAAGCCAGTGAATGTTATAATATCACATCTTTCTCATTCATTACGATGATTAGACGCATTATGTTACATAAAAATACGCTTCTTTGCGCTGGACTTAGCGCCGCTTTTTTGTTCGCTCATGCACCGCTGGCAAGCGCCGCGGTCGTCACCTCGCTTAAACCGCTGGGCTTTATAGCATCAGCCATTGCTGATGGGGTAACCGAGACCCAGGTACTGCTGCCTGACGGGGCATCGGAGCATGATTATTCACTGCGTCCATCGGATGCAAAACGCTTACAGAACGCAGACTTAGTGGTCTGGATTGGTCCAGAGATGGAGGCGTTTATGGATAAGTCAACGCAAAGCATTGCGCCGAACAAAAAGGTGACGATTGCCGAGCTTGACGGCGTGAAACCGTTACTCATGAAAGGCGTCGACGATGACGATGACCATCACGGTCACGATCATGGCGCCGGGGAAAATAGTGACGACGATCACCATCATGGCATCTATAACATGCATCTATGGCTTTCCCCAGAGATAGCGCGCCTTTCGGCGGTTGCAATCCACGATAAATTATTGGAACTTATGCCGCAGAGTCGAGCCAAACTTGACGCCAACCTGAAGGATTTTGAGGCAAAATTAGCCGCAACCGACAAGCAGGTTGGGACCGAGCTGGCACCGCTGAAAGGGAAGGGGTATTTCGTTTTTCATGACGCCTACGGCTACTTTGAAAAACACTACGGTTTGACCTCCTTAGGTCATTTTACTGTCAACCCTGAAATCCAGCCTGGTGCGCAGCGTTTACACGAAATCAGAACACAGCTGGTTGAGCAAAAAGCAACTTGCGTTTTTGCTGAGCCACAGTTCAGGCCAGCGGTTATAGAAGCTGTTGCCAGGGGGACGTCCGTGCGCATGGGAACCCTGGATCCACTTGGAATCGGAATTAAGCTGGGTAAAGAGAGTTATCCGCAATTCCTGAGCCAGATGGCAAATCAGTATTCAAGCTGCCTGAAAGGAGAATAACGAGGAAGTGAATACGTGCAACAGATAGCCCGCGCTGTCACTCAGGCATTTAACAATTTGCCACGACCTCACCGCGTTATGCTGGGGTCGCTTAGCGTTCTTACCTTAGCGGTCGCCGTCTGGCGACCCTACATTTACCACCATCCCGAAACGGCTCCCATCTCCAGAACCATCGAGCTGGAACAAAGCGAAATTCGTTCTCTGCTGCCAGAGGCCTCGGAACCTATCGATCAGGCGCCTCAGGAAGAAGAAGCCATCCCTCAGGATGAGCTGGATGATAAAGCGGACAGCGATTCCGGCGGCCATGAATATGTGGTGTCGACCGGGGATACGCTCAGCAGCATTCTTAATCAGTACGGTATTGATATGGGCGATATCGCCCGGCTCTCCTCGGCGGATAAAGAGCTGCGTAATCTGAAAATCGGCCAACAGCTCTCCTGGACGCTGACGGCGGATGGCGATTTACAAAGCCTGACCTGGGAGATGTCGCGCCGCGAAACCCGTACCTACGACCGGGTGGCCAACGGTTTCAAAATGAGCAGCGAGCTGCAAAAAGGCGACTGGGTCAATAACGTACTGAAAGGTACCGTGGGCGGAAGCTTTGTCGCCAGCGCTCGCGATGCCGGCCTGACCAGCACTGAAATTAGCGCGGTGATCAAAGCCATGCAGTGGCAGATGGACTTCCGTAAGCTGAAAAAAGGCGATGAGTTTTCCGTACTGATGTCGCGTGAAATGCTGGACGGTAAGCGCGAGCAAAGCCAGCTGCTTGGCGTACGCCTGCGTTCGGATGGCAAAGACTATTACGCGATCCGCGCTGAGGATGGCAAATTCTACGATCGCAACGGTACAGGGCTTGCGAAGGGCTTCCTGCGTTTCCCGACCGCCCGCCAGTTCCGCGTCTCATCAAACTTTAACCCGCGTCGTCTGAACCCGGTCACCGGCCGCGTCGCTCCGCATCGTGGCGTCGATTTTGCGATGCCGCAGGGCACCCCAGTGCTCTCGGTTGGCGATGGCGAAGTGGTAGTGGCTAAACGTAGCGGTGCGGCAGGTTATTACGTTGCCGTTCGCCACGGTCGTACCTATACCACCCGCTATATGCACCTGCGTAAGCTGCTGGTCAAACCCGGGCAGAAGGTGAAACGCGGCGATCGCATCGCGCTGTCGGGCAATACCGGCCGTTCGACCGGTCCGCATCTGCATTATGAAGTGTGGATCAACCAGCAAGCGGTTAACCCGCTGACGGCGAAACTGCCGCGTACGGAAGGGCTCAGCGGTTCTGACCGTACCGATTTCCTGGCGCAGGCCAAACAGGTGATTCCGCAGCTGCGGTTTGATTAACCTCACGCCAGTTAAAGCCGGTGCCTTCTGCGCGCCGGCTTTTTCTTTTGTACGTTACTCCACGTATCGCTAAACTAACCCATTATCTTTACTGAGCGGAAATTCTGCGGATTGGGCATGGAAACGAAAAAAAATAATATTGAGTTTATTCCAAAATTTGAAAAATCCTTTTTACTGCCGCGCTACTGGGGCGCGTGGTTCGGCGTTTTTGCCTTCGGCGCCATTGCCCTGACGCCCGCGTCTTTCCGCGATCCGATCCTGGGTAAACTGGGGCGTTTTGTTGGTCGTCTGGCAAAGAGTTCGCGCCGCCGGGCGCAAATTAACCTGCTGTACTGCTTTCCGGAAAAAAGCGAGCAGGAACGTGAAGAAATAATTGATGCCATGTATGCCTCCGCGCCGCAGGCGATGGTGATGATGGCCGAGTTAGGCCTACGCGATCCGCAGCGGATTCTTTCCCGCGTCGACTGGCAGGGCAAAGAAATTATCGATGAGATGCAGCGCAACAACGAGAAAGTTATCTTCCTGGTTCCTCATGCCTGGGGAGTGGACATCCCGGCGATGCTGATGGCGTCCGGCGGGCAAAAAATGGCGGCGATGTTTCATAACCAGGGCAACCCGGTATTCGATTACGTCTGGAATACCGTGCGTCGTCGTTTCGGCGGTCGTATGCACGCGCGCAACGACGGCATCAAACCCTTTATTCAGTCGGTACGTCAGGGATACTGGGGCTACTATCTGCCGGATCAGGATCACGGGGCCGAACACAGTGAATTTGTTGATTTCTTTGCCACCTACAAGGCGACGCTCCCGGCAATTGGTCGTTTAATGAAAGTATGTCGCGCCCGGGTTGTCCCGCTGTTCCCGGTTTACGATGGCGAAACGCATCGCCTGACGGTGCTGGTGCGCCCGCCGATGGACGATCTGCTGGAAGCGGACGACAATACCATTGCCCGACGGATGAATGAAGAGGTAGAGATTTTCGTTAAGCCGCATACCGAGCAGTATACGTGGATCCTTAAACTACTCAAAACGCGCAAACCCGGCGAAATCGAACCGTACAAGCGCAAAGAGCTGTATCCGAAGAAGAAATAGTCCGCGTAGACGCTGTGGGCAAAAAAAAACCTGCCGACAACTGCCGGCAGGTTTTTTTATGGCGCAGCAAATTACTCGACGGTCAGAATACGGGTGGTGTTGGTGCTGCCTATGGTGCTCATTACGTCGCCCTGAGTGACGATAACCAGGTCACCGGTCACCAGATAGCCTTTATCACGCAGCAGCGTTACCGCATCGTGCGCGGCGGCGACGCCGTCGCTTGCGCTATCGAAATAAACCGGAGTCACGCCGCGATACAGCGCAGTCAGGTTCAGCGTACGCTCGTGGCGAGACAGCGCGAAAATCGGCAGGCCGGAGCTAATACGGGAAGTCATCAGCGCGGTACGCCCGGATTCCGTCATGGTAATGATAGCGGTGACGCCCTTGAGGTGGTTCGCCGCGTACATAGCCGACATCGCAATGGCTTCTTCAACATTATCGAACTGAACGTCCAGACGGTGTTTGGAGACGTTGAGGCTGGGGATTTTTTCCGCGCCAAGGCAAACGCGCGCCATCGCGGCAACGGTCTCAGACGGATACTGGCCCGCGGCGGTTTCTGCAGACAGCATGACGGCGTCGGTACCATCCAGCACGGCGTTCGCCACGTCCATCACTTCGGCGCGGGTTGGCATAGGGTTGGTGATCATCGACTCCATCATCTGCGTCGCGGTAATGACCGAGCGGTTGAGCTGACGAGCGCGGCGGATTAATGCTTTCTGGATGCCGACCAGCTCCGGGTCGCCAATTTCTACGCCGAGGTCGCCGCGGGCTACCATGACAACGTCGGAGGCCAGGATCACGTCATCCATCGCGTCCTGATCGCATACCGCTTCCGCACGCTCTACTTTGGCCACGATTTTTGCATCGCAGCCCGCATCGCGCGCCAGACGACGCGCGTAGTTCAGGTCTTCGCCGCAGCGCGGGAAGGAGACGGCCAGATAGTCGACGCCGATTTTGGCGGCGGTGATGATGTCTGCTTTGTCTTTTTCAGTCAGCGCTTCGGCAGAGAGGCCACCGCCCAGCTTGTTGATACCTTTGTTGTTAGACAATGGTCCGCCGACGGTGACTTCGGTGAACACTTTCATGCCCTGAACTTCCAGGACTTTCAGCTGCACGCGCCCGTCGTCCAGCAGCAGGATATCGCCAGGAACCACGTCAGCCGGCAGGCCTTTATAATCGATGCCGACTTTTTCTTTATCACCTTCGCCTTTACCCAGGTTCGCGTCGAGCAGGAATTTATCACCGATATTGAGGAAAATTTTGCCTTCTTTGAAGGTAGAGACGCGAATTTTCGGCCCCTGAAGGTCACCGAGAATAGCGACATGACGGCCCAGTTTTGCCGCAATCTCACGGACTTTATCCGCACGGAGCTGGTGATCTTCCACGGTGCCGTGAGAGAAGTTCATACGTACCACGTTAGCGCCTGCGGCGATAACCTTTTCAAGGTTGTTATCGCGATCGGTAGCCGGGCCTAAGGTGGTAACGATTTTGGTTCTGCGAAGCCTTCTGGACATGTAATACTCCGTTGACTGAAACAACTTTGGTGTTGCGTGAACATGGATTCGGTAGCGCCAGCGAGCAAAGTCGCTATACCGGAACATTACCGACGTTGTAAATAGGATACTGCTTTGTTTCTACTTTTATTGGTCATTACTGTGTAAGCTGAGCTCTTTATCAAAGCGCGATTCCTTCAGCGCTTCCTTGACCCTCTTCAAGTTATCTCTGAATTTCGCTCCCCGACGAAGGGTAAAGCCGGTTGCCAGTACGTCAATCACCGTCAGCTGCGCTAAGCGGGAAACCATTGGCATATAGATATCGGTATCTTCCGGGACATCCAGCGTAATGGCCAGCGTCGACTCGCGGGAAAGCGGGGTGCCCGGCGAAGTAATGGCGATCACCATCGCATCATTTTCGCGCGCCAGCTGCGCCAGCTCTACCAGGCTTTTGGTCCTGCCGGTATGCGAAATAATCACCACCACGTCATCGTCATTACAGTTCATACAGCTCATGCGTTGCAGGACGATGTCGTCGGAATAAATCACCGGCACATTAAAGCGGAAAAATTTGTTCATCGCATCGTGGGCGACGGCTGCCGATGAGCCCAGGCCGAAGAAGGCGATTTTCTTGGCCTGAGTGAGAAGGTCCACTGCCCGGTTGATCGCTGACATATCGAGAGAATGATGGACCTGATCTAAACTGGCCATAGCCGATTCAAATATCTTACCCGTATAGGACTCAACGCTGTCGTCTTCATCGACGTTGCGGTTAACATAGAGGGTACCGTGCGCCAGGCTTTGCGCCAGATGCAGTTTAAAATCCGGGAAACCGCGGGTTTCCAGACTGCGGCAGAAACGGTTGACCGTAGGCTCGCTGACGCCGGCTTCCAGCGCCAGGGCAGCAATACTTGAATGAATGGCCTGCGCGGGGGTTGCAAGAATGACTTCCGCCACTTTGCGTTCAGATTTGCTAAGGTGTTCCAGTCGGGACTGGATTTTTTCCAGCATATTCATGGGTAATCAGGCGCTCATCAATGGAAACGATTTCATTAATGGGTGAAATCATCAGGCGTTTTAGCAAGAATATACCCCTCCGTAGTCGGAAACGGTGAGGAATGACTTTAAAATATGTTGTTTTTTTTCATTACATGATCAGAGTCGTATTTTACTAACTGATAATCGGTCGAAACAACGAACAATACTAGCCGCATGCCCAAAAACTCAGCCCATATTTTCCTCCCTGTGCGATTTAGCCGCGGGAACGGGAGCGGAGGGTTTCGGGAAATTCGTAAACACAGTACGATGCAGTGAAAGAAAATTACAAATACAACTATAGCCTGGCATAAGCACCGGGCTATCAACTAAGGAGAATGACATGGCGGTAACGCAAACGGCCCAGGCATGCGATCTGGTCATTTTCGGCGCGAAGGGTGACCTGGCGCGACGTAAATTGCTGCCTTCCCTGTATCAGCTTGAAAAAGCTGGCCAGATCCACCCTGATACCCGCATCATCGGCGTCGGGCGTGCCGACTGGGATAAAGACGCTTACACCAAGGTAGTGCGTGAAGCGATGGAAACCTTCATGAAGGAGAAAATTGATGAAGGTTTGTGGGAGACCCTGAGCGGGCGTCTGGATTTTTGTAACCTGGATGTCAACGATACCAAAGCGTTTACTCGTCTGGGCAAAATGCTCGATCAGAAAGAGCGGGTGACGATCAACTATTTCGCCATGCCGCCAAGTACCTTCGGCGCGATTTGTAAAGGCCTGGGCGAAGCGAAGCTGAACGCCAAGCCGGCCCGCGTGGTGATGGAAAAACCGCTGGGTACCTCGCTTGAAACGTCCCGCGAGATTAACGATCGGGTGGGCGAGTTCTTCGAGGAGTGCCAGGTCTATCGCATCGACCATTATCTGGGTAAAGAGACGGTGCTGAACCTGCTGGCGCTGCGCTTTGCTAACTCGCTGTTCGTCAATAACTGGGATAGCCGCACCATCGATCACGTTGAGATCACCGTAGCGGAAGAGGTAGGCATTGAAGGTCGCTGGGGCTACTTCGATCAGGCCGGGCAGATGCGCGACATGATCCAGAACCACCTGCTGCAGATCCTGTGCATGATCGCCATGTCCCCGCCGTCGGATCTGAGCGCCGACAGCATTCGCGATGAAAAAGTGAAGGTGCTGAAATCTCTGCGCCGCATCGACCGCACCAACGTGCGTGAAAAAACGGTGCGTGGTCAGTACACCGCAGGCTTCGCGCAGGGCAAAAAAGTGCCTGGCTACCTCGAAGAAGAGGGGGCGAATAAATCCAGCCATACGGAAACTTTCGTGGCCATCCGCGTCGATATCGACAACTGGCGCTGGGCGGGCGTACCGTTCTACCTGCGCACCGGTAAACGTCTGCCGACCAAGTGTTCTGAAGTTGTGGTGTACTTTAAAACGCCGGAACTGAACCTGTTCAAAGAGACCTGGCAAGAGCTGCCGCAGAATAAGCTGACCATTCGTCTGCAGCCGGATGAAGGGGTGGATATTCAGGTACTTAATAAAGTTCCTGGCCTTGACCATAAGCACAATCTGCAAATCACCAAGCTGGATCTGAGCTACTCAGAAACCTTTAATCAAACCCATCTGGCGGATGCCTATGAGCGTCTGCTGCTGGAGACCATGCGCGGTATCCAGGCGCTGTTCGTCCGTCGCGACGAAGTGGAAGAGGCGTGGAAGTGGGTCGATTCTATCACCGAAGCCTGGGCTGCCGATCGCGATTCGCCGAAACCTTATCAGGCGGGCACCTGGGGGCCGGTTGCCTCCGTGGCGATGATCACCCGCGATGGTCGTTCGTGGAATGAATTTGAGTAATCGCCAGCTCCTCCGTCAGGGTTATTTTACCGGTAACATGATCTGACGCAGCAAGTCGCGTAATTTTTAATCTTTTAAGCCCCGGAGGATTCACCCCCGGGGCTTTTTTTATTACACTGGCTGCAGATATTTTGCCCCTGAGCCCCAGTACTTGTGCCTTGAGTCCCAAAAAGTACCGCTAAAGCGCTGCGGCCGGACAGATGAAATTTGAGGAGCCTTTATGAATTCTGAAATGTTACGGGTAACAAATCGCATCATCGAACGTTCGCGCGCTACCCGCGAAGCCTACCTCGCGCGGATTAACCAGGCCAAAACTGACACCGTTCATCGCGCCCAGCTGGCATGCGGTAACCTGGCCCACGGTTTCGCCGCCTGCCAGGCGGATGACAAAGCCTCGTTGAAAAGCATGCTGCGCAATAACATCGCTATCATCACCTCCTACAACGATATGCTTTCCGCCCACCAGCCCTATGAGCGCTATCCGGAGATTATTCGCAAAGCGCTGCACTCCGCGAACGCGGTAGGCCAGGTCGCAGGGGGCGTTCCGGCGATGTGTGATGGCGTTACGCAGGGACAGGACGGAATGGAGCTGTCGCTGCTCAGCCGTGAAGTGATTGCCATGTCCGCGGCGATTGGTCTGTCGCACAACATGTTTGACGGCGCGCTCTATCTCGGGGTCTGCGATAAAATTGTTCCCGGCCTGGCGATGGCTGCGCTCTCCTTCGGCCATCTGCCGTCTATCTTTATTCCTTCCGGTCCGATGGCCAGTGGCCTGGCAAATAAAGAAAAAGTGCGCATTCGCCAGCTGTATGCGGAAGGCAAAGTGGATCGTATGGCGCTGCTGGAGTCCGAAGCTGCGTCTTACCATGCGCCTGGCACCTGCACCTTCTACGGCACCGCCAATACCAACCAGATGGTGGTTGAGTTTATGGGGATGCAGCTGCCCGGATCGTCATTCGTGCATCCCGATGCGCCGCTGCGCGAAGCGCTGACCGCCGCCGCCGCCCGCCAGGTGACTCGTCTGACCGGCAACGGTAATGAGTGGATGCCGCTGGGCAAAATGTTTGATGAAAAAGTGGTGGTTAACGGGATTGTCGCGCTGCTGGCAACCGGCGGCTCCACCAACCACACCATGCACCTGGTGGCCATGGCGCGGGCGGCGGGGATCATCATCAATTGGGATGATTTCTCCGATCTCTCTGACGTGGTGCCGCTGCTGGCGCGTCTCTACCCGAACGGCCCGGCGGATATTAACCACTTCCAGGCGGCTGGCGGGGTACCGGTGCTGGTTCGCGAACTGCTGAAAGGCGGACTGCTGCATGAAGATGTTCACACCGTGGCCGGCTTCGGCCTCTCTCGCTACACCCTGGAGCCCTGGCTTAATAACGGCGAACTTGACTGGCGCGAAGGGGCGACCGCTCCGCTGGACGAACAGGTTATCGCCACCTTTGACAAACCGTTCTCTCGCCACGGTGGCACCAAAGTCCTGAGCGGCAATCTCGGCCGCGCGGTCATGAAAACCTCCGCCGTGCCGGTTGAAAACCAGATTATAGAAGCCCCGGCGGTCGTCTTCGAGAGCCAGCATGATGTGCTGCCTGCCTTTGAAGCGGGCCTGCTCGACAAAGATTGCGTGGTTGTCGTCCGCCATCAGGGACCAAAAGCGAACGGCATGCCAGAATTACATAAACTTATGCCGCCACTTGGTGTATTATTGGACCGCCGTTTCAAAATCGCGCTGGTGACCGATGGTCGACTCTCCGGCGCGTCAGGCAAAGTACCATCGGCAATCCACGTGACGCCTGAGGCGTACGATGGTGGCCTGCTGGCGAAGGTACGCGATGGCGATATCATCCGCGTCAATGGTCAGACGGGCGAGCTAACGCTGATGGTCGATGACGCTGAGCTGGCCGCGCGTCAGCCCCATATTCCTGACCTGAGCGGTTCGCGTGTGGGAACCGGCCGGGAAATGTTCGGTGCGCTGCGTGAGAAACTCTCCGGAGCTGAACAGGGCGCAACCTGCATCAATTTTTAAGACGATTCGATTTATAGATCTGGCGAGAGAAAATCTGATGAAAAACTGGAAAACAACTGCAGAAGCAATCCTCACCTCCGGCCCGGTTGTACCGGTAATCGTGGTGAAAAAGCTGGAACACGCTGTGCCAATGGCGAAAGCGCTGGTTGCAGGCGGCGTACGCGTACTGGAAGTCACCCTGCGTACCGAGTGTGCGATGGACGCTATCCGCGCAATCGCCAAAGAAGTCCCGGAAGCGATCGTCGGTGCCGGGACCGTCACCAACGTTGAGCAGTTGAAAGAAGTGACCGAAGCGGGCGCGCAGTTTGCTATCAGCCCGGGCCTGACCGAATCTCTGCTGAAAGCGGCGACCGGTGAAGGCACCATTCCGCTGATCCCGGGGATCAGCACCGTATCCGAGCTGATGCTGGGTATGCAGTATGGCCTGAAAGAGTTCAAATTCTTCCCGGCTGAAGCGAACGGCGGCGTGAAAGCGCTGCAGGCGATTGGTGGCCCGTTCGCGCACATTCGTTTCTGCCCGACTGGCGGCATCTCTCCGGCAAACTATCGCGATTATCTGGCGCTGAACAGCGTACTGTGCATCGGCGGTTCCTGGCTGGTTCCGGCGGATGCGCTGGAAGCCGGTGATTACGACCGTATCACCAAACTGGCTCGTGAAGCGGTAGAAGGCGCGAAGTAATCTTCGCGCGCTTACCCGAGGCCCGGTCTGCAGTCCATGCGACCGGGCTTTTTTTATCCTTCGACGACGACCGCTGAAGCCGCCGCTTTAGCCCGCGCAACCGCTTCTTCGACGTTATCGGCTATCGCCAGCGTTACGCCCAGGCGACGTGAGCCGTCAATTTCCGGCTTACCGAACAGACGCAGCTGCAGACCCGCGCCGACCGCTGCCTGGAGGTTGCTGAAGGTGACGTTCTGGCTGCTCATCTGCGGCAGAATGACCGCAGAGGCCGCCGGGCCGTACTGGCGAATCGCGCCAATCGGCAGGCCGAGAAAGGCGCGGACGTGCAGGGCGAACTCGGATAAATCCTGCGAAATCAGTGTGACCATACCGGTATCGTGCGGGCGCGGCGAGACTTCGCTAAAAATCACCTCATCGCCGCAGACGAATAGCTCAACGCCGAACAGGCCGTAACCGCCCAGCGCCAGCACCACCTGACGGGCGATGTCCTGCGCGCGTTCCTGCGCCAGCGCGCTCATCTGCTGCGGCTGCCAGGATTCACGATAGTCGCCATCTTCCTGGCGGTGGCCGACCGGCGCGCAGAAGTGCACGCCGTCCACGGCGCTGACGGTGAGAAGGGTAATTTCAAAATCAAAATTCACCACGCCTTCAACGATAACGCGACCGGCCCCGGCACGGCCGCCCTGCTGCGCATACTGCCAGGCCTCAGCCAGCTGTTCGTGGGTACGAATAAAGCTCTGGCCCTTTCCCGATGAGCTCATTACCGGCTTGACGATGCACGGCAGTCCTGTCTCGGCGACGGCCTCGCGGAAGGCGGATTCGCTGTCGGCAAAACGGTAGGCGGAGGTCGGCAGCTTCAGTTCCTCAGCGGCCAGGCGGCGGATCCCTTCACGGTTCATGGTGAGCTTCGCCGCGCGCGCGGTAGGGACGACTTTTTGCCCGGCCTGTTCCAGCGCCACCAGGGTATCGGTGGCGATGGCCTCGATTTCCGGCACGATAAAGTCAGGCTTTTCCTGCTCAATCAGCGCTTGTAAGGCTTCGCCGTGCAGCATATTAATGACGTGTGAGCGGTGCGCGACCTGCATGGCCGGCGCATCAGGGTAACGATCGACGGCGATGGTCTCAATTCCCAGGCGCTGGCATTCGATGGCCACTTCTTTACCCAGCTCGCCGGAACCTAACAGCATAACCTTTGTTGCCGCAGGGCGCAGCGCCGTACCTAATACAGTCATAACTCTCTTCCGCAGTAAAAAAACATGCGCCGCATTATAAACGAAAACGTTTGCGCATGTCTTTATGTGCATCATTTGAGTTCGCGGAAGAAATTTGATATACTGTATAAAAACACAGTACTGAGAGGCTGCATCATGGCGGTTGAAATTAAATATGTAGTGATTCGTGAAGGTGAGGAAAAAATGTCTTTTGCCAGCAAAAAAGAGGCCGATGCTTACGACAAAATGCTCGATCTGGCGGAAGTACTGAACGACTGGCTGGTTGAGTGCCCGCTTACGCTCGATGAAGAGCAGCGCGATAGCATGGCGATGTGGCTTGCCGAGCGCAAAGACACCCTCAACCATATTCTGCGTTCCGGTAAGCTGCCGGAAGCTGAGGGCAGCGCCGATGCGCCAGCCGCGCGCGCAGAAGAAGCAGAAGAGGGTGACAAACCCGAAGAGGTCGTCGAATCGGCAGCCTCGGCACCGGCCAGGCCGCGCAAAGCGAAAGCCGCCTGAGCCATGCTGCCGCCGACACTCGTTCTGGCGGTTGGCTCCCGCGCCGCGCGCCCGGCGCGACATTTGCTCATCTTTAGCTGACGATAACGTTTCCTGACGCCGCGTCGTTTAGGCTGGTGGTATCGCTTATCGCGCAACGAGGAAATGTATGGCTAACTGGCTTAATCAACTGCAATCTTTGCTGGGTCAGCAAGGGCAATCTTCTTCATCTGACGATCGGTCACACGGCAAAGACTTCCTGCTGCCGGGCGCGCTTGGCGGCCTGGCCGGGCTGCTGGTTGCCAGCAAATCATCGCGCAAGCTGTTAGCCAAATACGGCACCGGTGCGCTGCTGGTCGGCGGCGGCGCGGTTGCAGGCAGCGTATTGTGGAATAAATATCAGCAGAAATTGCGTACCAGCGGGCAGCAGACATCGGCGGCGCCCACGCCCGCACCTGCGGCGTCCTCCGCGCCAGCCGAACTTGATGCCCGCAGCGAAAGGCTGATTATGGCGCTGGTTTTCGCTGCTAAAAGCGATGGGCATATTGACGAACGCGAGCGGGCAAATATTGAAGCGCAGCTGCGCGCGGCGAACGTTGACGTGCAGGGGCGTGTGTTAATTGACCAGGCGCTGGCGCAGCCCCTCGACCCGCAGAGCCTGGCGCAGGGTATCAGCAGCGAGCAAGAGGCGCTGGAAGTTTACTATATCAGCTGCGCGGTCATTGATATTGACCACTTTATGGAACGCAGCTATCTGAACGCCCTCGGCGAAGCGCTGAAGCTCCCGCAGGAAGTGCGTGAAGATATCGAACGGGATATCCAGGCGCAAAAACAGGCCGTAACGCTCTAAATCCGCACGTTTCGCTTGCATCGCTGGCGACTTTTGCCACCCTTATATATTGTGTAGTCACGTCACCCTTCAGGCTGCTGTGAAGCAGCCTGAAAATTTTAGTACTCAATACAAGCCGCAGAAGAATAAGCAGATGCCACCAAAAGCGAAACGGATCCCCCATGCCATGACATTACATGGCGACACGCGAATCGATAATTACTACTGGCTGCGCGATGACGATCGCGCACAGCCGGAAGTGCTTGATTATCTGCGCCAGGAAAATGAGTACGGTAAAAAAGTGATGTCTTCGCAAAGTAGCCTGCAGGACAGGGTACTCAAGGAGATTATCGACCGTATTCCGCAGCGCGAAGTGTCGGCCCCCTATAGCAAAAATGGCTATCGTTACCGTCAGGTCTATGAGCCTGGCTGCGAGTATGCGATTTATCAACGCCAGCCGGTCGTAAAAGAAGAGTGGGATGAATGGGAGGTCCTGCTTGACGGTAACCAGCGCGCGGCCGGCAGCGAATTTTACACCCTCGGGGGGTTAGGGGTTTCTCCTGACAACAACATGATGGCGGTGGCGGAAGACTATCTCTCCCGCCGGCAATATAGCCTGCGCTTCTACCCTTTAAACGACGGCGATGAATTTGCGGAAGTTCTTGAGAACGTCTCGCCTGATTTTGCCTGGAGTAATGATTCGCAGACCCTGTGGTACGTGCGTAAGCATCCCACCACGCTGCTGCCGTATCAGGTCTGGCGCCATCGCCTGGGCACACCGGCCAGTGCGGATGTTCTGGTGTATGAAGAGCAGGACGATACATTTTACGTCAGCGTACACAAGACGACTTCCCAGCAGTTTGTGGTGATTTATCTGGCCAGCGCGACCACCAGCGAAGTGCTGCTGCTTAACGCGGAAATGACCGACGCCGAGCCGGTCTGTTTTCTACCGCGGCGCAAAGACCATGAATATAGCCTCGATCACTATCAGCACGCTTTTTATCTGCGATCCAACCGTGAAGGGAAAAACTTCGGCCTTTATCGCACTACCCTGCGCGATGAGCAGCAGTGGGAGACCCTGATCGCGCCGCGTCAGGAAGTGATGCTGGAAGGATTTACTCTGTTTACCGACTGGCTGGTTGTGGAAGAGCGCCAGCGGGGGCTGACCAGCCTGCGGCAGATCAATCGTAAAACAAGAGAGTCCCTGGGCATTGCCTTTGACGATCCGGCCTATGTGACCTGGCTTGCCTATAATCCAGAGCCGGAAACCGCTCGTCTGCGCTACGGCTACTCCTCCATGACCACGCCGGATACGCTATTTGAACTGGATATGAATACCGGCGAGCGGCGGGTACTGAAACAGCAGGAAGTCAAAGGGTTTGATGCCAGCCATTATCGCAGCGAGCATTTGTGGATTAAAGCCCGCGACGGCGTCGAAGTCCCGGTCTCGCTGGTCTACCGTCATGAACATTTCCGTAAAGGTGCCAGTCCACTGCTGGTGTATGGTTACGGCTCCTATGGCGCAAGCATGGATGCGGATTTCAGCGCCAGCCGCTTGAGCCTGCTCGACCGCGGTTTTGTGTTCGCTATCGCCCATATTCGCGGCGGCGGTGAACTGGGCCAGCAGTGGTATGAAGACGGAAAGTTTTTGTGCAAGAAGAACACCTTCAACGATTATCTCGACGTCTGCGATGCGCTGCTGGCGCAGGGCTATGGCGATCCGCGCTTTTGCTACGGCATGGGCGGCAGCGCCGGCGGCATGCTGATGGGCGTCGCGGTGAACCAGCGGCCTGAGCTCTTTCACGGCGTGGTGGCCCAGGTTCCCTTTGTCGATGTCCTCACCACCATGCTCGATGAGTCGATTCCGCTAACCACCGGTGAGTTTGAGGAGTGGGGGAATCCGCAGGATGAAGAGTATTACCGCTATATGAAAAGCTACAGCCCGTACGACGGCGTGCAGGCTCAGGCGTATCCGCATCTGCTGGTTACCACGGGCCTGCATGATTCGCAGGTTCAATACTGGGAGCCGGCAAAATGGGTGGCAAAACTGCGCGAGCTAAAAACGGACGATAACCTGCTGCTGCTCTGTACCGATATGGATTCCGGCCACGGCGGTAAATCCGGACGCTTCAAAAGCTATGAAGGCGTGGCGCTGGAGTTTGCGTTTCTGATTGGCCTGGCGCAGGGGACGCTGCCGGGCCAGGCGGAGGTATAGCGCCGGTTACTCCCCGAGATAGTGCTTCAGCGTCAGGCGCAGCTCGGGGCTCATGCGCTCCAGGTTATTAAACAGCCAGCGTAAATAGCCGGGATCGTTTTCCGCAACCTCGGAAACCGGCTTGCCGCGATATTTGCCGAAGGTAAAGGTGGATAGTAGCGCCGGGCGGCCGGTAATGGTCGCCATTTCCTCAGGCGTCCAGCCGGAGGTGTTGATAATATCGAGCAGCAGGGCGGCGGTGATATAGCAATCATAAAGCGCCCGGTGATGATGCAGTCCCGGTGGCGTCGTGACGCTGAGCTTGCGCGACTTATATAGCCCCATATTGCTGTACTTGATGCCTGGCCACAGGCGGCGCGCCAGCTTCATCGTGCAGATCCATTCGCCCTGCATCTCTGGCAACACCCGACGGTCAAAGCTGGCGTTATGGGCGACATACCACGGACTGCCCATATACAGCGGCACAATCTCCTCGATCCACGGCTTATCGGCGACCATCTCTTCGGTGATACGGTGAATCGCCATCGCCTGCGGACTGATGGGGCGGTCGGGGCGAACCAGATGGCTCATGGGATTGGTAATTTGTCCGTCGACAATATCAACCGAGGCGATTTCAACAATGCCTCCCTGCAATCCGCAGGTTTCTGTATCGATTACGCGCAGCATGGCTCGCTCCAGGCCAAAGAAACCAGCGTAATGCAACACGCGGGTCTTGCCAACTCGGATGTCCGCAGGGGACGGGAATTATTTCTGTTTCGGTTCATAGGGCAGGCGAGAGAGCGAAACGGAGGCCAGTCGATGGGCAATCAGACGTTCGCGAAACCAGCCGCGCAGATGTTTGGGCTGTTCTCTTTCGACTAAATCGGCAACCACCGGCATATTGTAGCGTTCTTTAAACGCAACGCCCGCCGCGGCGAGATCGACATTCACTTTGTCCATCTCCTCCTGGGATAGTTTAGCCAGGTTCTTTTCCATCGGTTTCTCCTCTGATAACGCCGCAAAAAGTACTAAGCACGCGGCAAAAAGGCAAGTCTCAGACGCTTAGCTCGACTGAGCCATTATACAGGGTTATTCTCTGTGCTACATACATAACAAAAAGGAATGACAACTATGCCAATCATCGCCGGACGCGCGCTGCGTCTGTCTCTGTTTCTCGCCGGTTGCCTCAGCGCAGCAGGCGCATTCGCCCACGCCCATTTGCAACAGCAGCTTCCGGCCGCCGGCGCGGTGGTGGCGGCTTCACCCCAGGCGCTGACCCTCAACTTCTCTGAAGGCATCGAAACGCAGTTTAGCGGCGTGACCCTCACCGGGCCGCAGCAGAATACCATCACCCTTGGTAAACCTGTCCGCAGCGACAGTAATAAGGCCGAGCTGACGGTACCGGTTGAGCAGGCGCTGACGCCGGGCGAATATACCGTTGACTGGCACGTGGTCTCCGTTGATGGCCATAAGACGAAAGGACAATACACCTTTACCGTGAAGTAAGCCGATGCTGAGTGGAGTCTATGTCAGCTTACGCTTTATCCATTTTATCTCGCTGATCGTCGCTTTCGGCTGTGTCCTCTATGGGACATGGTGGGCGCCGGTAACCTTGCGCCGCTTAATGATGCAGCGTTTCTACCCGCTAATGCGCCATTTATTGCTGGCGAGCGCGCTGTCGGCGCTGCTGATGCTGATGGCGCAGGGTGGGCTGATGGGCAGCGGCTGGCCGGACGTCTGGCAGCCGGCTATCTGGCAGGCGGTTGCCGGAACGCAGTTCGGTAGCGTGTGGATATGGCAGATTTTACTCGCCCTTGTGGCGCTGGCGGTGGTCTGGCTGAAGCCCCGACGATCGGGACGTTTGCTGCTGGTCCTGTTTTGCGCACAGCTGCTGCTGTTGGCCGGCGTCGGTCATGCCGCGATGAACGACGGCTGGCTGGGGATAGTGCAGCGGACCAACCATGCTATTCATCTGTTTTGTGTTGCCAGCTGGGTTGGCGGTCTGCTGCCGTTTATCTACTGTCTTCGCCTGGCGCACGGTCGCTGGCGGCAGGCGGCGATTGCCACCATGATGCGTTTTTCACGCTACGGGCATCTGGCGGTTGCTGGCGCTATCGCCAGCGGCGCAGTGAATGCGCTGTTGATCCAGGGCGGGCTCATCAGCGCCTCGCCCTGGGGGCGTATGCTGTTGCTCAAATGTGCGCTGGTGGCGGCAATGGTGGTAATTGCGCTGGTGAACCGGTATGTTCTGGTGCCACGCATGTCGGCAGGCGGAACGCGAGCGGAGCAGCTTATCGTGCGGACCACGCAGATAGAAATTGCGCTGGGGGCGCTGGCGCTATTTGCCGTCAGCCTGTTTGCCACCTGGGAACCATTCTGAATAAACTGGTTAAATCATGAAAAAAATCGTTCTGACAATGTTGTTATTGGCAAGTTCTGGCGCTGCGCTGGCGGCGCCGCAGGTGATTACCGTGAGCCGCTTTGAAGTCGGTAAGGAGAGCTGGGCGTTTAATCGGGAAGAGGTGATGCTGACCTGCCGTCCGGGCAACGCGCTGTTTGCCATCAATCCGAGCACGCTGGTGCAGTACCCGTTAAACGACATCGCCGAGCAGCAGATGAAAGACGGTAAGACCAACGCGCAGCCGATTTCTGTGATCCAGATTGACGATCCGCAGCAGCCGGGACAAAAAATGAGCCTTGCGCCATTTATTGAGCGCGCGCAGAAACTCTGCTGATCGATATTTTCATCCTACTGTTTTTACATAAAAATAACCGCCATCTCCCCATTCCGGGGGCGGCGGTTTTTTGTAGGCATACGCAATCCTGAGAGGAATTATTGGTTCCCTTTTGTCACGGACTGGAAAACCTGACACGGTAAACTATTCTTATAAGGCAAGGCGACTTAGCCTGCATTAATGCCAACTTTTAGCGCACGGCTCTCTCCCAAGAGCCATTTCCCTGGACCGAATACAGGAATCGTGTTCGGTCTTTTTTTATCTTTTTTTCAGCAATCGCAGATTCCCTTCTAAAAACCCCAGCAGCTTTTTTCGGGGCTTTTTTCTTATACCACAACAATAATTTCCTAAACATTTCTTTTACAAAAAAATCGCCTGCTAACCTTTTAATAGCTCACCGTCACCAGGACGGTATCGCTGTAGGTTCCCGCAGGCTGGTTGCTCTGGTTCGGGTTAATCTTCAGGGTGTAGCTTGCAGATTGCGCGGCGCCGGAGCCGGTCACGCTGAGATTGTTATTTTCCGTCCAGGCGCTGCCGTTGGGCTGGTAAAATTGATACTGCAAAAAGGCAGTCGGTTGGTTAGCGATGGGCTGGCTCATCTGCCGCCAGTCGCCGACGCTGGCGTTAGTACTGGCGAGATTGACGGTGTAGGCCGCGTTTTTTGTGCAGCGAATGGCAAGCTGGCCGCTGTAGGAACTAAAACCGGACGGGAGGGCGGCAGGGGCAAACTCGACGTCCGGCGCGCTGTCGATATAGCAAAAATTGGTCACCCTCACCGATACGTTGACCGTAGAGACCAGGGTGCCGTTATTCGGAATACATATCTTAATGCCCAGTAGATCGAGCCCGACGTAGCAAAAACGATACACCCAGGTAATGGTTAAGACATCGCTATAGGTTCCGGCGGGCACGTTGGCTCCCGGGGTGGTTCTGAAGTAGAGCGGCATGGTGCCATCGCTCGAGTTAAATAGCCCCAGCAGCTCAAGCAGCGTTGTCCTGGACCAGCTTATTACGCCGCCATCCTGATAGGCCGGCGAGCAGGATGCGTCAGAACAGATGCTGTAAGGGATGGCATCGCCGGCGCCGTTAAGCAGCCGGGGCACTCTGTTGCTCTGGTTAGCCGACGCCAGGGTAGCGCTTAGCGTGTTGGTCGAGTTCAGCGCCACCAGTTCCGGGGTGCAGTAAAACCCCGCGCCCGCCATCACGCCCTGAGGCGCGCTGTAGAGCGTAAAGGAATCGACAGGGCCGATCGCTGGCGCACTGGTTTTGATGCTGCAGGCGGCCAGCGCGTTGCTGGCTTGCCCAAGCGCTAAAAGCATCACGAATACCCGGATGATATTTTTCAATCTTATCTCCGCTATGAAGAGGGACAGCTGACCGGGCCTATCCGCTGCGGAACCGGCGTGGTCTCCGGAAGCTCGAACGGGATGCTGCATCGAAGCTCTCCGGCATTTATTTTGACTTCGTTAATGCGCCCGAGGTGCGAGAACCAGACCACGCCGTCGTAGCCCACCAGGGCGCGCTGTTGACTATTAACTTCCTCCACCGGCGTACCGACCGGTAGCGGTTGTCCCTGAGCATCGACGAAGATGAGCGTTGCCGAGCGCACGCGGTTAACCGGGAAATCAACCAGCGCGCCGCTGCCTTCGCGTACGGCGATGCGTTTTTCCACCGTGACGGCTTCGGTATCCGTGGGCAACGGCAGCGTATCGAGGGTGACCTTTCCCGGATACCAGGCCGAAGCCCAGGGGATCAGCAGATGACCATTTTTATCGGTCACGCCGACTTTGCGGTTTTCATAATTCACCGCAATGTTTGGATAGTTGCCGGTAGAAACGACGATAAAGGCGTCGTTAATTTGCCGGGCGAAAAACAGACTGTTATCCATCAGCACGACCGAGCCTGCGGCCTCAAACCAGCTGTGATGATCGTCACGCGACCCGTAATAGCCACCGCTCAGCGTGGACACGCGATTAATCCAGGTCAGATCCGCCTGACTATAGTTATTGCCGCCGATCGAATGGGCGAGGTTCCAGCCCAGCCCGCCTTCCGCCGGGGCAGAGCGACTAACGTTGATATTTTCCCCCCATTGGCCTGAGCTGGATCGTTGACCGCTTAGCTGCACGGAGCTTTGCGAATCGAAAGGGATAATGATTTGCAACATGCTGGCGTAGCTATTGTCCTGCAGATCGCGGTTTACGCTCAGGTTGAGGCTGCTGCTTTGCCACAGGCTGCGGCTCCAGGAGAGGTTCATGAGCCGGGTATGTGAATTATCCTCGGCTTTGATATCAAAATAGCCAATGCTGAAAGATCCGAGCGCTCTGTCCCATGGGCCCAGGCTCAGCGTCGCCTGATCTGACTGATGGCTTAATGCGGCGACAGAACCGTAGGTGCTGAGGTTGTTGTAGTCGGCGCTGCGGCGAATATGCTGATAGTTCACTCCCCAGCTGCTGGCGTAATAAGAGTATCCGGCGGTGAGTTGATTGCCGCTGCCGTCGCCCCGGCTGGCGCTGGTCGACAGGCTGAGGGTGCCCAGGTTCCCCACGCCGATATCGCTGCCTATTCCGGCATTGGTTAATCCTTTGCGGTCTTCCGTATGCGTCGACAGCGTGAGCCAGTTGTTGACTCCATAGCGATAAATTGCGCTCAGCGCGCCGGCGCCATAATCGGCACTCTTGATACCGTAGTTGTTGCGCAGGGCCCCAAGGGTGAAATCAAAATCACTCAGGCCTTCGCGCAGCAGGGTGTTGGAGACATAAAAAGGAATGCTGGTGGACACCTGACGACCCAGGGCATCGGTGGTCACCACGGTAGCTTCGCCGGCGCCGCTGATCCAGGGAACGTTGGTCAGCGTATAGGGGCCACCATTGATTTGCGCGGAGCTGGTTTTATAGCCGTTAATAAACAGATCGACGCTTGAAGGAACCGCCGCGCTGCCGGATAAATTGAGCAGCGGATACGTCACCAGATCCGGGCGAACGCTGAAGTTACGGCTCAGCCGGAGTCCTCCCATTCGTACTGAACTGCTCCAGGTCAGGGCGTTACTGACCACATCCCCGGCCTGGTAGCTAATCATCTGTTCGCTGTCGCTGTATTTCCACAGGGTGTCGTAACGCATAAAGCCCTGCTGCTCGTAGCCCGTCGAAGACCAGTTTTGCCGGATGACGGCATTGTTAGAAAGAACGCCTGGCGGCCCGAAGAGGCGCGTCTCGGTATAGGTGCTGGTGGTTTGCGTTCCGCCGGACGAGAAGAGGCTGTAAGCGTCATAGTTAAATAACATGCCGGGACTGCTTATCGCGGCCTGGTAGTTTTGTCCCGTCGTCTCCCCGATGCGCTGCTCGGGAAGCCAATTGTCCGGCACCCGGAGATTGAGCATTTGCCCCGGCCGATCGTATTCCACTTTAACCGAGGGGATCGTCGTCACGTCAACCAGCGCATCTTGGGTCTGTAAGGGAATATGCGCCTGGCGCAAAACCTCGGCGGCGATCCAATAGCGACCCGCAATAACCTTTACAGGAGCGGCGCTCGCCAGGAGATTCCCGTTGACCGATACGCTGAGATACAGCTCATACTCCTGCTTATCGCTGTATGAAGCTGCTGGCGCAGGCAACGAATCATAGGTCGCAGCGCAGGCCGTTACCGACGCTAGTGCCAACAGCCCTCCGGTCGCTGCCCTTTTCAGATCGCGCATTATCAACGATCCGCCAGAATTTCCACCGCCTGGCCGTTATCTGTTAATTTCGCGAACAGGTGCATGCCTGAGGGGACTGAAGCGTTTCCCACCAGCGGGAAACAGCTCTTTTTCTGCGCCAGCACGTAGCCGAGCAGGCCATTGGCCTGAGCTATCTGGCCCTTGCCACCGGCATTGGCCCAGTAAACCGCGCTGAGCCGGGCATGCTGATTGCCGGTATTGTCGATGCACAGCGTCTGGCGGCTATTTTGCCGCGAGAGCGACCAGCGCAGCGTGGTTCTTACCGCTTCCACGGATCCATTGTTCTTCAGCGGGTTGATGCCCTGTCCGTAGGTAAACAACGGCAGGACATAGCGCATGCGCATTTTCAGTCCGGCGGAATTCTGTTCCTTCTGCGCCGTCGGTTCAGCGGCAGGAATCTCATCGATAACAATACGGTAGGATTGTTCTTTGCCAGCCGTGACGGGGGCGATGCGCATCAACCGTACCAGCTGACGCTGGCCGGGCGCGACGGTGGTAAAAGGTGGGCTGGCGACGACGTCACGCTGATCGGCATAGGCATCGGACGACCCTTTTTGGTCCCAGGAAAAAACGCGCAGCTGTAAATTAACCGGGGTAGCGCCGCGGTTTTCCAGCCACAGCTCTGACCCCTTTTCGTGGCTTTCGATAGTCTGGAAGATGGGCCAAACGAGGACGGAGCTTGCGGCCATAACGGAGCAGGGGAGAGATAAAGCGAATGTAAACAGCGCAAATCTACAGCGAATCATAGTTAACCTGTGATGATTTAATAGGTCAGCGTGACGGTGACCGTGTCGGTATAGGAGCCCACCGCCGGGAAGCCATTCGTGGCAAAAAGGCGGCCATAAACCGTATAGGTTTGCGTGGAGCTCGGAAATGATGCAACGCTCAGGGCCAGAGTACTGTTGCCCCAAACGTTAGCGCGGTTGGCATCCTGATAAAGCTGATAGGCCAGCGTGTTGCCGCCGCCGTTCGACATATAGCGCCGGGTGGCCGAACCGCCGTTTACGCCATAGTCGAGAGCGATTGAGATAGCGGTGCCGGGGGTACAGGTCACGATGATTGAGCCGGCGCCGGAAGTACTGGCGACATCAACATTGTTATAAAGCGATGACAGAGTGCCAAAACTCAAGGTGCCGAAATCCGTCGTTTGGGAGCCATCCCCCGCGCCAAGCGCGCAGCCAGCGGTTATCTGCGCGGAGACTTTGAAGGTCTTCTGGACAGTAGCGGCGTGGGCGCCCGAGGTAAAAAGCAGAAATAATATAAGCCACTCTGGTCGAAGCATGACGCCCATTTTCCTTATGCGATTACCAGGTTAACGTTGCGGTTACGATGTCGTCATACACATCGGCTGTCGGCGCGTTGACGCTCTGGTCTTCGGGGCGAATACGGGCAAAAACGGGGATAGCCTGCGGGTTGCCTGTGCCTACGATAGCGATTGTTCCGCCGGGTAAAATTTCCTGACTGCGGCCGGCATCGGCATAGAGCCGATAAGCAATCTGCTGGTTTCCTGCCGCGTTTTTCATGTAACGCAGAGCAGCATCGCCATACTGGCCGCCGTCCAGCGTCAGCGTTGAGTCAAGATCTTCGGTACAGGTCACGGTAAGCGCGTTACCTCCGCCGCTTCCGGTGACGCTTGCATCAATGGAGTTGGCTAAATCACCGTAGGCGCCGAAATTAATCGTGCCCCAGCGGTTGTTTTCTCCATTTCGGACGTTCGATACGCTGCAGCCGCTGCCAAGTGTGACCTGAACACTAATCTGGCCGCTTAATGTTCCCGCTGCGGAAGCCGGTTGCGTAAGAACTATGGCGCTCAGTAAGCCGCCCAGGATACTGCGCGATATCGTTTTCACGTTCATCGAAAACCTCTTAGTGGAAAGCCGCTGAAGAAAAACAACAATGTAGCGATAGTCGTGGGTCACCGTTTAACAACCACGGTTTTGTTGGTTAACGTATAGCTACTTCTGTGGGATATGGGTAACTTTGCGTTTATGACTGTGTTTTGGTTGTGAAATAGTTTTTTAGTCTGATTTATTGCTATTCTTTTGAAATAAAATTCCTTATGTTAATATTTTGTTGGTTTTATGTGTTTCCTTTGTTTTTTGAAGGAGCGAAAAGAGAATGCGATTTTTTTAAAATCACAATCGGGCGCAAAGTTTGAAACAAAAAATCTGGACAAAAAGGCGTGTGTAGACACTTACCGTGCGGTTGAGCGACAACGAGGAGAAAACACCTGCACGAAATCAGGCCCATAGTGCAGGTGAACTTTACGGGCCAACATCGGAAGTGACCCAGTATACACATTTGTATGACAAATAGAATAATAGATAAGAAAACGCCTTAAATTTTTTGCCTATTATTTTAACGGCGCTTGTCCGAGGTATTGCAAAGAAAGGATAGGCAGCTTAGAGGCGACAAAGAAATAACGCCCAGGGCATTATTCTGGCGTCACAAAAGAGGGGTACAGCGTTGTTTCAAGGTAGCTAACAATGAACCATATTTCGTCACTAAAAATAAACCAGAGAGCAGCGGACAAAATAATCAACAGGATAGCCAGCAGGAGTATTTCTGTTTTGCTCATAACTTCACTAGCCGTCCGCAAGGAGTACAACGAAGTTATGATAGTAACTAAAGCGGCGTAGAAGATGCAAACGCCGCTGTGCTAAACGGCGTTGATGAAACGTTTGCAGCGTTAATCGATGAGAATTGTCATCTGCGCAGCCATATCATCCAGCAGCTGGAAGCGGCGACGATATTCAGCGCGCTTCTTACTGGCAATGCTCTCAAGCGTCTTTCTTTCCAGCTTCAGTGGTAAGCGCCAGCGCCATGCACCGTCGGCTACCCCTTCGATAGATTGCCAGAATTCATCATAGCTGGCGTGGAAATGGCGCCCTTTGCTCAGACGATAGCGCAGCGCGCGGAAGACGTGACCGTTATCGCTGACTCCGTAAATATGTTGAATGCCGCAACGCGCCGCCATTAGCCAGATAAACTCCATCAGCAGGCGTTTCGGGAACAGACCGTAGCAGGCGCGGGTTGCTCGTTTAATCACTTCATGCGAAATATTGCTACGCGGCCCCTGCAGGCCGCCAATAGTTAACTGCCAGCGATCCTGCTGACGGGAAACGCTAAAAGTCGCGCTGGCGAGCACGATCCCATCGCCATCGCGCAGCCATAGGGTCGTTTCACCCTCGCGTTCAGCTTTGCCCGCCGAAGAGGCGGAAAGCGTAAACCGGCTGTCGTCCTTGCCTGCCAGCTCAAGCAGCGGCAGCTCATTCGCTGCGGTCATGGCATCAGCCAGGCGCGATCCGCCCAGCGAGTCGACAAACTGGTAGTGGCTGATAATCGCGTGCGCGCGCTGGCTGGCGTTGAGCCCGCGGGTTAAATACTGACGATGAACCTTGCCCGGCAGAGTCACCTGAGCGGTCAGTAGCTGATTGAAGTCCGCGCGCGCCGACAGGCTCTCCAGCATGCTGCGCGTTGGCGCATAAAATAATGCCGTGCGCAGTAAAAACTTCAGCCGGTAATTACGTTTTTGCCAGATGGGTGCAGGGGTGAGTCGCCCCATCACCAGGTCGGCAATAAGATTGGGGCGTCGTTCAACGACCCCGGCTGAATGCAGGCTGTTATCTGTCACGATGAATACCTCGTTGTTATTTAGCCTCTATTCTAGGGATATATCGTGAGGAGCTTAATGCCCTGGCGGACTATATTTGGCTTTCGTTTAAACTCGATTGAGGTGGCAATATTACGCCCGCGGCAGCGGGAGAATTTTCCTATAATTAGGTCAGGAGGACGAAATATGTATCAGCGTATTAACGGTTCCGCCTGGCGTAATATCTGGCTGGTTGGCGACCTGCACGGCTGCTTTGCGCGGCTGATGGAAGCCCTTCGCGAGCGCAGGTTCGATCCTTACCAGGACCTGCTTCTTTCCGTGGGCGATCTGATCGATCGTGGGCCGCAAAGCGCGGAGTGTCTGGATTTACTGCGCTATCGCTGGTTTTTCGCGGTGCGCGGCAACCATGAACAGATGGCGCTGGATACGCTTGCCGATGGCGAACCGATGCTCTGGGAAATGAACGGCGGCGGCTGGTATACGCAACGCTCAGAACAGCAGAAAGAGCGCCTCGCGCCGCTTATCGCCCGCTGCCGTCATCTGCCGCTGATTATTGAGCTCCACAGCGCTGAGCAAGTCCATGTTATCGCCCATGCGGATTATCCGGCGACGCTTTATCGCTGGCAGCAGGCGGTGGATGAGCATCAGGTGCTGTGGAGCCGACAGCGTCTTACCGATCATCTCTCCGGGCGTCACGGCGCGATTGCCGGTGCTGACCACTTCTGGTTCGGCCATACGCCGCTTAAACGGCGTTACGACTACGATAATCAGCACTATATTGATACCGGGGCGGTATTTGGCGGGGAGTTAACCCTGGCGGCGCTACAGAGGACGGGCTAAAAGTCACTGTACTCCTGGGCGGGCAGCCAGAAACTATCGATAAAATCCTCTACCGGAAAGCAGCCGCCGTGACGTATTCGCTGATCGTCCATCGCTGCGGTGCACTGCCGTTCGTTATCGTACACATCCACAACGATATCTTCACAGCCTCCGTCGAGGTAACAAATAAACAGCACTAAGGCAAACATCCCGGTCTCATATCCTGAAAAACATAGTTATAAGTGTAGGAGATGTCGGGAAAGCAGGGGGAATAAATAACCCGTCTCAGGCGACGGGTTCCTTTGAATCAGGCGAGACGCATGATCCAGGCATCGGACTGACGATCGTAGTGCTTACGGTAGAGGACGGAATGTTCACCATCAAGTATGGCGGGTACGCTGGTGTCCGCGTCCCATGCATCTAGCTGCATACATAAATCCGGATCGGATTTGCAGGGTATGCTTAACGTTCGCTCTCCCTGCTGTTCGCCGTGCAGTTCGGCGTCGTCTATTTCAAACGCGCCGATACGTACGCTGGTTTTACTCATAAATTCACCCCGTGGATCTGCTGATTTGTGGTACGACCAGTTAAGGCCGCCATTTTTCAGCGTAGACAAAGGTGCGCAAAGCGCCAGTGAAAAAATGCTGTTTTTCCGTTCGTCATCACGCTTTAGTGCTAAAAAGCTTTCCGTCGCGCACCAGTTCACGGGGATAGCTGTTTTTTAAACGCGAGCCGATTTTTTTCGCCAGTCCCAGCGGCGCGCCCTGAAACGTGACAATAACATCATCTTGCTGCGGCGGTACTGCAGGATAGACGTCACGACCGCGGTACCACTCTTCCGCTTCGGCCTGGGTCAGCTCAAAAGGGGCATCAGGCGCGGCAAGCGCAATGACCGCTTCGTGCTGCCAGCGATAGCCTTTGTTGTGGGTTTCGGCAAGACGGATACCGATGCGGGAAAAGCGCACTTTGCCGAATAGCGACTCGAGCGCGTGAGGGAATAGCCAGATTTCTTTATCCCGCTGCCAGAGCGTATGGTCAGCGTCCCAATGCAGGCCAACGGCGGCAGCTGCGGTCGCAATGGCGGCCGATTCGCGGCTTTTAAGCGGGATAAAGGGGAATTTACCGACCTTATAACCCGGCGCCGGCAGCGGTGCGATGGCGGCGGTTTTACGCAGACGGGCGACGAAGAAGCCTTCGCAATCGAAAATCTGCGGGAACACGTGCAGGAAACCCTCTTCGGTTAGCGCCTCGCTGGCCTGCGGGAACAGCGAACCGAGCGGCAGTACCTCTGCCGCCTGCGGATAGCGCGCCAGTAGTCCGTTGACCACGTCTTCGTTTTCTTGCCGGTTCAGGGTACAGGTGGAGTAGACCAGCGTGCCGCCGGGGCGAAGCGCATGAAACGCGCTGTCGATAAGCTCGCGCTGGGTCTCGGCGATACTGGCGTTGCTTTCCGGCGACCAGTTTTTTAACGCATCGGGGTCTTTCCGTACCACGCCTTCGCCGGAGCAGGGGGCGTCGAGGAGAATCGCGTCAAAACACTCCGGCAGCGCGGCGCCGAATACGCGCCCATCAAAATGGGTCAGCGCCACGTTGCCGATCCCGCAGCGGCTGATATTGGCGTGCAGCACTTTAACCCGGCTGGCGGAATATTCGTTGGCCAGGATCCCGCCTTTATTGCCCATGCGCGCGGCGATCTGGGTGGTTTTTGACCCCGGCGCGGCGGCGACGTCCATCACCCGGTTCGGCATATTTCCGTCGGCAAACAGCGCGGCGACTGGCAGCATGGAGCTCGCTTCCTGGATGTAAAACAGCCCGCTGAGATGTTCAGCGGTGCTGCCCAGCGGCAGGGCGTCGTCTTCCTCGCGATCGATCCAAAAACCCTCCTCACACCAGGGTACCGGCGTTAGCTGCCAGCCGTAGGGGGCGACCAGCTGCAAAAAGTCAGCCACGCTGATTTTTAGCGTATTTACGCGAAGGCTTCGGCGCAGGGGGCGCTGGCAGGCGGCGATAAAGTCAGCGAAAGAGAGATGCGTCGGCATTGCCGTACGCATTTGAGCGAGGAATTCTTCAGGAAGATAGACAGCGTTTTGAGCCACGGGGAGCGCACCACAACGAAAAAAGGGGGCGTAGTTTACCATAAAGGCTCCGGCGACGGACACCGGAGCCTGTTATGCTTAGCGCGGCAGGGCGGTACCCCATTCGCGCCACTCTTTCGGTTCACTCTCCAGCAGCAGGAAGTGTTTACCATCCTGCGCTTTCGGCGCCAGCGGCGTACCCGGAGGCGTCGCAAAAGCGATGCCGCCGCGAATGAACTGATTGAAGGTACCGGTTTTCACCACGCCGCCGATCAGGCCAAAGTCGAGGCTATAACCAGAAGCCAGCCAGAACACCGAGTTGTTGCGCACCAGATACTGATAACGTTTACTGATACGCAGCTGTACCATGACGCGATCCGACATCGAACCGAGCATCAGGCCGGTAACCGTACCGACTTCAAGCCCGCGGAACAGCACCGGCGTGCCGATACCCAGCGAACCGGCTTCGGGTACTTCGACGATAATGCTCAGGCCGTCGATATAACGTGAATCGCTAATCGTGGTTTCCTGAATTTCAAAATCACGGCGCGGCGCACCGCGTCCCGGCTCCACGTTAATATAGGCCTGGAAGAGCGTATCCAGATGCTCGACGCCCGCTGCGGAAATCTGCGGAGTAATCACCGAGAAACGCGTGCCGGCGCGGGCGAAGGTGTTGACGTATTCCGGATAGAGAACCGCTTTCGCCTGCACTTCGTTTTTCGCGGTAATTAAATTCAGCGATTGGATCTGCCCAATATCAATCCCCAGGTAGCGAATCGGCATACCTTCGGCGATTTTACCGGCGTCAAAGGCGTGCAGGGTTATCTGGCCACCCACCGCGCGGGCGGCGGTTTCCGACGCATACAGCACGCGTTTATTATCGATACGCGCGCTGGCGCTGGCGCCGCTCAGATTATCAAAGCTTATCGCGCCTTTCAGCGCGCGGGAGAGCGGGGAGGCCTGAACCGTCAGGCCGCTGCCGTTAAGCTGCACTTTCGCGCCGCCTTCGGCCCAGAACACGCTGTTACTGGTGAGCAGATGGCGATATTCCGGTTTGATATGGATGTTGATCTCAAAAGCGTTCTTGCGCGGCTGAACGGTGATGATTTCCCCGACTGCGAATTTACGATACAGCACCACCGATCCTGCCTGGATGTCCGGCAGCGTCTCAGCTGAGAGCGTGAGAGTGGTGGTCGGCAGATCGCTCATGCTGTTTTCCAGCGCTTTTTCCTGGTTGGCGTACAGCGGATAGCGGCTTTGCATCGCCCCTTTGTCGCCCGGAATAATGCGGATCCCGCCGTTGACCCATTCGCTGGCGCTGGCGCCGAGGAACTCCACGCCATCAATACCGACTTTGACGTCGATACGGCTATTGACCACGAATTTGCTGTCGCCGCGCACCAGTGAACGGTACTCGGGCATGACTGCGACCTGGAAAGTGACGCCGTCGGCGTTTAGCTTGCGCTCCAGAACCTGGCCAATCTGAACGCCGTGCAGGATCAGCGGCTGCCCGGCATCAATACCGTAGCTTTCTGGCGCGGTGAGCGTGACGGTTGCGACATCCGGTTCTTCCAGGATGGATTTATCGGCAGGCAGCACCGCAAACTGGTTGCGCGGTTCACCCTCGCCGGGGACCAGCTCAAAGGTGGTACCGGTCAGCAGGGCGCTGACGCTGGGATTATCCAGCGAGATTTTCGGCTTCTTCATCTGAATCAGCGTCTTCTCGCGCAGCAAGCTGACGACGCTGGGATCGACGGTCATTTCGCCGGTGACTTTCCCGTCAGCATTGAGATTCAGTTTACTGAGCTGGCCGACCTCCAGACCCTGATACATCAGCGGTGTAGAGCCCGCTTTTAACCCTGCGCCGTCCGGAAGGTCCAGTTTAACCACCACTCCGCGCTGGCTGTGCGCCAGGTCTTCGTATAAGTGATAATCGGTATTCTGCTGAGCCTGCGGAGAATCATCGGGGGAATCAAAGGCGATAGCGCCGTTCACCAGCGCGGAGAGGCTGTCCAGCTGAACTTTAGCTCCGCTCAGGCTGACGTCCGCCTTTACGCCGGATACGTTCCAGAAGCGGCTCTCTTTTTTCACCAGATTGGTGAAACGCCGCTCGATCAGTACATCAATCGTGACGCCCTGATTGTTCGGATTAATGGCGTAGTCATACACCCGGCCGACCGGAATCTTACGGAAGTAGACCAGCGAACCGCTGGTTAACGAGCCTAAATCCGCTGACTTGAGATGGATCATCAGCTCGCCGTTATTAATGTGGTACTTCGGCTGGGTATCGAGGGCGACAAAATGATCCTCGGGCTCGCCCTGACCTGGCATCATGCCGATATAGTTGCCGCCAACCAGCGCATCCAGGCCGGACACGCCGGCAAGCGAGGCTTTCGGCGTCACCAGCCAGAACTGGGTCTCCTTGCGCAGCGCATCTTTCATATCGCCTTTGACGCTGGCAGAAACCTCGATTTTACTCAGATCTTTGCTTAGCGAGATATTCTCGACCGTACCGACTTCTACCCCCTGATAGCGGATAGGCGTCCGTCCCGGAACGATGCCGTTGGCCGACTGGAAGTCGATGACGATCGTCGTACCGCGATCCTGATAGCTGGTCCAAATCAGCCAACCGGCAATCAGCAGCGCGATGACCGGCAGCAGCCAGAACGGTGAAATGCGGCGTTTAGTTTTAATCTTGGCTTCAGTCGGCGAAGCGGGCGTTTCCTGACTCATGTGCGTCCCAAAGTAAGCGGCTGTCCAGCCATTCAACAGCAAGGATAGTTAAAATTACCGCGGCGCCAAAATAGACCGCGGCGGGCCCCATCGTAAACGCGAGGAGCTGATCGCGGTTGATCAGCGACATGGTTAATGCGATGACAAAAAGATCCAACATAGACCAGCGGCCGATCCAGGTAATCAGCCGCAGCAGCAGGATGCGGGTACGTAGCCCCTGTTCACACTTGAATTGTATGCTGACCAGCAGGGTAAACAATACAATAACTTTGGTGAATGGGACCAGAATACTGGCGATGAACACCACCCCGGCGATGGCGACGTTGCTGCTGGCCAGCGACATAATGCCGGAAAGGATGGTGTCTTCCTGACGCGCGCCGTTGACGTAGATGATCGAGATCGGCAGCAGGTTGGCAGGAAGCAGGAAAACCAGTGATGCAATCAGCGCAGCCCAGCTCTTTTGCAGGCTTTGCCGGCGTCGATGGCGCAAAGGCGTGTGGCAGCGGCGGCAGCGCCCACGCGCATCGCGATGTCCGGTATAATGGCAGCCCAGACAGACCTGAAGATTTTCATCCGGGCGCAGCGCCGGGCGCTGGGGATAAAAACGCTCCCAGAGCTCTTCAACGTTCATATGGATAAGCGTCAGGATACTGAGCAGCGTGAGGGAAATATAGGCGACAAGCCCGATACCCGGCTGCAGGAAGGCGTAATCCTGCACTTTAATGGAGGCGACGCCGATGCCAACCAGGTAAATATCCAGCATTACCCACTCCTTGAGCCGCTCCAGCATCAGCAGTATCGGTCGCAGATTCATGCCCAGCACGTTGCCCAACCACAGGTAGGCGATTGACACCACCAGCAGCACCGGCGCGACGACCGCGCAAAAGAGCACCATCGCCGCCGTGAGCGGATCGCCCTGGCCGGTCATTTGCCAGATGCCCTGAAGGACGTTAGCGTCGATACGCACGCCCAGCAGATGCAAACGTAGCAGCGGTTCGCTCCACGCAAAAGGCATCAGCAGCAGCATAGCGATCGCCATGCTGCCCAGCCGGGTAAGCGACCAGTCGCGGCCATCGCGCACTTTGGCGTTGCAGCGAGGGCACCAGGCGCTTTGATTCTTTTTGAGGACCGGTAAACTAAACAGCAGGTCGCACTGCGGGCAGCGCTGATAGTGAGCGTGCGCAACAGGGGCGCTGACCGAGTAGACGATCATCTTTTTTGCTGGCGTAATCCTGGGTGTTTTTAGTGGCATTTATAACTTACAGAAATGAATGTATCTCTCTATCTTAACTCAGGAATGAATTCATCTTGAGCATGAATGCATTTAAAGCTTATTTTATTAGGCTGTAAGTGTAAGGCAGTAAGACAACTAAGCGATCATATAATGAACAAATCAGAATTCTACGCGGATTTAAACCGCGATTTTCAGGCGTTAATGGCAGGCGAAACCAGCTTCCTGGCGATGATCTCAAATACCAGCGCGCTGTTATTTGAACGACTGGCGGAAGTGAACTGGGCCGGTTTCTATCTGCTGGAAGGCGATACTCTCATCCTCGGGCCGTTCCAGGGCAAGCTGGCCTGCGTGCGTATTCCGGTAGGACGCGGCGTATGTGGAACTGCCGTCGCGCAGAATCGCGTGCAGCGGGTCGAGGATGTTCACGCCTTTGATGGCCACATCGCCTGCGATGCCGCCAGCAATTCGGAAATTGTCTTCCCGCTACGGGTGAACAATCAAACCATCGGCGTCCTGGACATCGATAGCACGGCGCATTCCCGCTTCACCGTTGAAGACGAGCGGGGTCTGGCAGAACTGGTCTCGCATCTGGAAAAACTCATTTCTGCCACGGATTATCAAAAAATATTCACCCGCGTCGCAGGATAATCAACGGATAACGTAGCATTTACCGAGGACGTCATTATAATGACGCCTGTTCATGCCTGCGGCTTGTTGGCTACGTCCGTTGTAATCAGGAAATTTCATGGAAAATCAACCTAAGTTGAATAGCAGTAAAGAAGTCATTGCGTTTCTGGCCGAACGTTTCCCTCAGTGCTTTAGCGCTGAAGGCGAAGCTCGCCCCCTGAAAGTCGGTATTTTTCAGGATCTCGTTGAGCGCGTTGGCGGAGAGATGAATCTCAGCAAAACCCAACTTCGCGCTGCTTTGCGTCTTTATACTTCGAGCTGGCGCTATCTGTACGGCGTTAAGCCAGGCGCTGTCCGCGTTGACCTTGACGGCAACCCGTGCGGCGAACTGGAAGAGCAGCATGTCGCTCATGCCCGCCAGCAGCTTGAAGAAGCAAAAGCCCGCGTTCAGGCGCAGCGCGAAGCGCAGCAGGCCAAAAAACGTGAAGCCGCTGCCGCGGCAGGCCAGCCGGAAGAGGGAGCACGTCGCGAGCGTAAACCGCGTCCTCAGCCTCAGGCTCGTCGCAAAGAAGGCGCTGAGCAGCGTAAACCACGCCCTGCAGCAGCAGCCAAAGCGCCGCGCGAAGAGCGTCATACCCCTGTATCAGATGTGTCTGTATTGACCGTTGGCCAGGCACTGAAGGTGAAAGCAGGCAATAATGCAATGGACGCCACCGTCCTGGAAATCACCAAAGATGGCGTTCGTGTACAGCTGACTTCTGGTATGTCAATGATTGTACGCGCAGAACACCTGGTGTTCTGAAACGGAGGCCGGGCCAGGCATGAACAAATTCTTTAAGCTCACCGCGTTGGCGGGCCTGCTGGTAATAGCAGGCCAGTCGTTCGCCGTGGACGATATAACCCGGGTCGATCAAATCCCCGTGCTGAAAGAAGAGCCGCAGCACGCGACGGTGAGCGAGCGCGTAACATCGCGCTTTACCCGCTCTCACTACCGCCAGTTCGATCTCGACAATGCCTTTTCGGCGAAAATTTTCGATCGCTACCTGAACCTGCTGGATTACAGCCATAACGTACTGTTAGCCAGCGACGTCAACCAGTTTGCCGCGAAAAAGAATCAAATCGGCGATGAACTGCGCAGTGGGAAGCTGGACGTATTTTACGACCTGTATAACCTGGCGCAGAAGCGTCGCTTTGAGCGCTATCAATATGCGCTGAAAGTGCTGGAACGGCCGATGGATTTTACCGGCCATGATAATTTCAACCTTGACCGTAGCAAGTCGCCCTGGCCGAAAGATGAAGCCGAGCTGAACGCGCTGTGGGATGCCAAGGTGAAGTTTGACCAGCTAAGCCTGAAGCTGGCTGGCAAAGATGATAAAGAGATTCGCGAAACCTTAACCCGCCGCTACAAGTTTGCTATCCGCCGTCTGGCGCAAACCAATAGCGAAGACGTTTTCTCACTGGCGATGACCGCTTTTGCGCGTGAAATCGACCCGCATACAAACTATCTCTCACCGCGCAACACCGAGCAGTTCAATACTGAAATGAGCCTGTCTCTGGAAGGTATCGGCGCGGTGCTGCAGATGGACGACGACTACACGGTGATCAATTCTCTGGTCGCGGGCGGTCCGGCGGCGAAGAGTAAAGCCATCAGCGTGGGCGATCGCATCGTTGGCGTCGGCCAGCCTGGTAAAGGCATGGTCGATGTGATCGGCTGGCGTCTTGATGATGTCGTCGCGCTGATTAAAGGTCCCAAGGGCAGCAAGGTTCGCCTGGAGATTCTCCCGGCGGGTAAAGGCGCCAAAACGCGTATTGTGACCCTCACGCGTGAACGCATTCGTCTGGAAGACCGTGCGGTTAAGATGTCAGTCAAAACCGTTGGCAAAGAAAAAGTTGGCGTGCTGGATATTCCTGGCTTCTATGTTGGCCTGACGGATGACGTTAAGGTTCAGCTGCAAAAGCTGGAGAAACAAAACGTTAGCAGTATCGTCATCGATCTGCGCAGCAACGGCGGCGGGGCGCTGACCGAAGCGGTTTCGCTTTCTGGCCTGTTTATCCCCTCCGGCCCGGTTGTCCAGGTTCGCGATAATAACGGTAAAGTCCGTGAAGACAGCGATACCGATGGCGTGGTGTACTACAAAGGTCCGCTGGTCGTCCTGGTCGATCGTTTCAGCGCCTCGGCTTCCGAAATTTTCGCCGCTGCGATGCAGGATTATGGCCGCGCGCTGATCGTCGGAGAGCCGACCTTCGGTAAAGGGACCGTCCAGCAGTATCGTTCGCTGAACCGTATCTACGATCAGATGCTGCGTCCTGACTGGCCGGCGCTGGGTTCCGTACAGTACACTATCCAGAAATTCTATCGCATCAACGGCGGTAGTACTCAGCGCAAGGGTGTAACGCCGGATATCATGATGCCGACCGGAACCGAAGAGCGTGAGACCGGCGAGCAGTATGAAGACAACGCGCTGCCGTGGGATAGCGTCAATGCGGCAACCTTCGTGAAATATGGCGATTTGACGCCGTTTGGACCGGAACTGCTGAAGCGTCACGATGCGCGTATTGCCAAAGATCCTGAGTTCCAGTACATCATGAAGGATATTGCTCGCTATAACGCGATGAAAGACAAACGCAACATCGTTTCCCTGAACTACGCGCAGCGTGAAAAGGAGAACGAAGAAGATGATGCGATTCGTCTGGCCCGCGTTAACGATCGCCTGAAACGCGAAGGTAAGCCGTTACTGAAAAAACTGGAAGATCTGCCGAAGGATTACCAGGAGCCCGATCCGTATCTTGATGAAACGGTTCATATTGCGCTCGACCTGGCCCATGAGGAAAAGGATCGGCCAGCGGTAGAGCCCCCGGCCAGTAAATAATCCCCCCAACGGGCACAATGATTTGTGCCCGTTTTCTTTCGCTTCTTTCCCAACGTTCATTGCCTGATTTCAACAAAATGTCAACGCTTTTGCCCAGCGTCAGCAATATGCTACAAAATGTAAAGTTGTGTCTTTCTCGTGACTTAGCGGGGGCTGATGGTTGAAAATTAGCGTTCTACCCATACCATGTGGGTAATCGCATAGTGCGTTTTGTTAAATCGAGGTAAAAAGAAAATTATGATGCGAATCGCGCTTTTCCTGCTGACCAACCTGGCAGTGATGGTGGTGTTCGGGCTGGTGCTAAGCCTGACGGGAATTCAGTCAAGCAGCATGACCGGGCTGCTGATCATGGCGCTGTTGTTTGGCTTCGGCGGTTCAATCGTTTCGCTGCTGATGTCGAAATGGATGGCGTTGAAATCGGTGGGTGGGGAAGTCATTGAGCAGCCGCGTAACGAAACCGAGCGCTGGTTGGTGAATACCGTCGCGCAGCAGGCGCGCCAGGCGGGAATTGCCATGCCGCAGGTCGCGGTCTACCATGCGCCGGATATTAACGCCTTCGCGACCGGCGCGCGCCGCGATGCGTCGCTGGTTGCGGTCAGCACCGGGCTGTTGCAGAACATGAGCCGTGATGAAGCGGAAGCGGTTATCGCCCATGAGATTAGCCACATCGCTAACGGCGATATGGTCACCATGACGCTGATTCAGGGGGTGGTGAACACCTTCGTTATCTTTATCTCGCGCGTTATCGCGCAGATTGCGGCGGGCTTCCTCGGCGGCAACCGCGATGAAGGTGAAAGCAGCAACGGCAACCCGCTGATCTACTTTGCGGTTGCTACGGTACTGGAGCTGGTGTTTGGTATTCTGGCCAGCATCATCACCATGTGGTTCTCCCGCTACCGCGAATTCCATGCGGACGCTGGCTCAGCGAAACTGGTGGGGCGTGAGAAAATGATCGCTGCGCTGCAGCGTCTGAAAACCAGCTATGAGCCGCAGGAGGCCAGCAGCATGATGGCATTCTGCATTAACGGTAAAGCGAAATCCATGAGCGAGCTGTTTATGACTCACCCGCCTCTGGATAAGCGCATTGAAGCCCTGCGCAGCGGCGAATATCTGAAGTAAACGCCGCTCCCGGCCCTGAAAACAAAAATCCGCAACCTTCGGGCTGCGGATTTTTTTATGTCGATTCTTTGCCTACAGCCTGGCGCGCGGCTGCGTGACGCGTAGCCCGCTGACGGCAGCGGCGACGACGGCTAGGATCCCGGCCAGCAGAAGTGCGGTATGAGTTCCGCTATTGCCCAGCAGGTTAAACAGCAGCGCCACCAGCGCGGCGCCTGTACTCTGGCCAAGCAGACGGGCGGTACCCAACATGCCGCTTGCTCCGCCGCTGCGGTGAGCCGGCGCTGAAGAGACGATCGTATGGTTGTTGGGTGACTGGAACAGGCCAAAGCCCGCGCCGCAGAGCGCCATTCGCCAGATAATATCCAGATCCGTGGGTGTGGAGGGGAGCATCGCCAGACCGAACAGGCCACAGGCCATTACCAGCAGACCAATCGCCCCCAGCAGACCGGCGTGAAATTTCTCTATCAAATAGCCTGCCAGCGGCGCCATTACCATGGTTGCCAGCGGCCACGGCGTCAGGAGCAGACCGGTTTCCACCTCGCTGCGTCCAAGCATCGACTGCAGGAAGAATGGTAGCGAAACCATGGCCAGCATCTGGGCGCAGAAGGAGCATATCGAGGTGCAGATGGACAGGGAAAAAATCGGAATGCGCAGCAGATCGACGGGTAGCAGGGGAACCGGCATTCTGAGCTGACGGCGGACAAAAAAGAATCCAACGACCAGCATCGCAATAACCTCCGCCAGCACCAGCTCGCCGGATTGGCCCTGAGCGAACCCGCCGAGAGCGGTAATTAATAAGCCGAAAGTGAGAGCATTCATGATGGCGCTGGGCAGATCGAAGCGGGTGACCTTGCTCCCGCCGACATTGGCGGGCAGGTAGCGCATCGCGAGAACCAGTGAGATAACGCCCAGCGGAACGTTAATGAGAAACAGCCATTGCCATGAAGCCATCGACAGGATAGCGGCGGCAATGGTCGGGCCCGCAGCGGATGAGACGGCGACAACAAAAGAGTTGATCCCCATTCCGCGGCCGAGAAAGCGGCGGGGATAAATCAGGCGAATCAGCGCGGTATTAACGCTCATTAGCGCCGCGCCGCCAAGACCCTGCGCAACGCGCGCCAGCGTCAACATTTCCAGGCTGCGGGAGAGCGCGCAGGCTAGAGAGGTGAAGGTGAATACGACCAGGCCGATTTTATAAATGCGCCGATAGCCGACCATATCGCCGAGGAAAGAGAGCGGCAGAAGCGCAATAACAATGGCAATTTGATAGGCGTTTACTATCCAGATTGAGGATGCCGGTGACGCGTTTAAATCGCTGGCGATCGTCGGAAGCGCTACGTTGGCGATAGCGCCGTCCAGCACGGCCATCGTCAGGCCTAATACAATGGTCAGGATGGCGCCGTAACGCTGCGGTGCTGGCAGCCCATCGGGGAGGTTTTTATCCATATAAAGTGTATGTCTTATCGGGAACTATTAACTGGATAATGATTTTAGCATTGAATATTCAGCGGCATGTCGCAGATTTGTAACGAATGGGCAGAAGAACGATTGCGGGTAACGGGATGCGAATTTATAATAAAAACCGGTTCTAATTTTTATAAAACAGTTGCGATGAGGTGATAAATGGCAGTTGCAGATTTGGATAAACAGCCAGATTCTGTCTCTTCGGTATTGAAGGTTTTTGGCATCCTGCAGGCGCTTGGCGAAGAGCGTGAAATTGGCATTACCGAACTGTCCCAGCGCGTCATGATGTCAAAAAGCACCGTTTATCGCTTTTTGCAGACCATGAAATCGCTGGGGTACGTAGCGCAGGAAGGGGAATCTGAGAAGTATTCTTTAACCCTGAAACTCTTCGAACTCGGCGCGCGGGCTTTGCAGAACGTCGATCTGGTGCGCAGCGCCGACATTCAGATGCGCGAGCTATCACGCCTGACGAAAGAGACCGTCCACCTGGGCGCCCTGGATGAAGACAGCATTGTTTACATCCATAAAATCGACTCAATGTACAATTTGCGCATGTATTCGCGCATCGGACGCCGTAACCCGCTGTACAGCACCGCGATCGGTAAGGTGCTGCTGGCATGGCGCGATCGCGCGGAAGTTGAGCAGATTCTGGAAGGCGTTGAGTACAAACGCAGTACCGACCGGACCATCACCAGCACCGAAGAGCTGCTGGCGGTTCTGGATAAGGTCCGCGAGCAGGGCTACGGCGAAGATAACGAAGAACAGGAAGAAGGGCTGCGCTGCATCGGGGTGCCGGTTTTCGACCGCTTCGGCGTGGTTATCGCCGGCCTGAGTATCTCTTTCCCGACGCTACGTTTCTCCGAAGAGCGCCTGAACGAGTATGTTGCGATGCTGCACACGGCGGCGCGTAAAATTTCTGAGCAGATGGGCTACAACGATTATCCGTTTTGATTCACTATCCTATTCGGGCTACCGTTGCTGTAGCCCGAAACATGACTAGCCGTTATCCACTACCGTGACGCTTTTTCGCAGAACAGGGCAATCGGTAATGCCGATAATACCGCTGCTGGAGTGAACATATTGTGCGGTGCTGATGCCGCGAGCGGTGAGATATTTGCACTGCAATCCTAACCCACCGGCATTCTCACTGCTGCCTATTAACACGCCGTAGCCGCTTAATAATACGCCAATCCATAAGATAGCCAGCACCACAATGGTACGAATGATCAATCGCATTGTTGCCTCAATATTTGTATTATCCCTACGTCTATTCTGTCATGCACACGAGTTGAAACAAGTCTATGATTCCTAAACTTGCCTTTCGTATTACAGTTAGCCGCGGTTTAAGATGGTCATGTTATCCTGGCGACATTTGATACTGATGCGGAGTGTGGAGTGAAAAAATTACGGTGGGTTTTGCTGATAGTCGTTATTGCAGGATGTTTACTGCTATGGACTCAGATGCTTAACGTAATGTGCGATCAGGATGTACAGTTCTTCAGCGGCATCTGCACTATCAATAAGTTTATTCCCTGGTAAGACATTTTTTATATGACTGATTTTCTTCTGCCGCGCGGGTGGTAGAATGAACGCCTTCTCTTTGAGGTGGTGAAATGAGTGAGTTACTAAATCCCGGGATTGTAAGCCTGGCATCCGTGGCGCTGTCTGTCGTGCTGTTGCTTGTCGGCCTGTTATTATGGTTTTTTGTTAATCGCGCCAGTTCGCGCGCAAATGAGCAGATCGCGCTACTGCAGGCGCTTCTGGATCAGCAAAAGCGGCAAAACGCGCTGCTGCGCCGTCTCTGCGAGGCCAATGAGCCTGAGAAGGAGAGTGCAGCAGAACCTTCCATAGCCGAGAAGGGGAAAGGCGACGACGACTTCATTCGTCTGGTCGCAGAGCGCTAATCTGATTGTCAGGCGTGCATCGTAGGGTGTGCGCCTGTATCTCACCCCGGTCTATAACTTATCCTTATCAATAAATCTTCTGCTGACGGTTATCCGGCGTGCCGGCAAGCGGACGCTGTGCGTTAATCGCGCCTCTTTAATTAGTTTGTTTAATTAATCAAATAAAAGGACAGAAACGGCCTGACTGTCATCAGGACTTCATTATTGCCGTGCAGTATAGACAATATTTTAAGTTATTCCATTTACGCGCTTCGATATTATGCAATGGTCCTGCAAAGCAATTTTTCAGCTATCGATATGAGCTTTTAAATGCATCTTTATGCAATACTTTTTGTTGCCCCCTAAAATTGGCAGTTTAGCTTTGAGCGGGGCGGGGTACGCCGAAGTTGTTGAGGAATGGCGGATAAACTCTCTTTCCGGAGCCAGTCTCTACGGCACAGACGCGGGGCGGAAAGGATAAGGCAGAGGGAGCAAAGTCGCATAAATGTGCAGGTGATCAAATGATTCCCTTATAATTTGTGCGAGCGATCGAGACCCATCTAAAAATGGCTTGCCATTATTAACGTAGTATGTGATAACACGTTTCGGGTTAAACGAGGTACAGTTCTGTTTATGTGTGGCATTTTCAGTAAAGAAGTCCTGAGTAAACACGTTGTCGTTGAATACCGCTTCTCTGCCGAACCTTATATTAGTGCCTCATGCAGTCATGTGTCAGTTTTATCTATGTAAGTGCCCACGGGCGAAGAAAACAGTCTAAGGAATTTTGCAAATGGCAAAGATTAAAGGTCAAGTTAAGTGGTTCAACGAGTCTAAAGGTTTTGGCTTCATTACTCCGGCTGATGGCAGCAAAGATGTGTTCGTACACTTCTCCGCTATCCAGGGTAACGGCTTCAAAACTCTGGCTGAAGGCCAGAACGTTGAGTTCGAAATTCAGGACGGCCAGAAAGGTCCAGCTGCAGTTAACGTAACTGCTATCTGATTCAAGACCACTGAATCTTGTAAGAAAGCCTCGCGAACGCGGGGCTTTTTAGGTTTTATTGCAAATCATGTCAATTATCCTCCCACCGTTGCGCTTTGTTGCAAAACAACATCCTTATTAGCACTGTTTAGCAATCTGTTTTGTATATATCTGTTAAATCAGGTGGTTGCAAAATAATGATGGAGCTAAGGTGCAAAAGAACAAACTTAAGTCAGCCGCCAACTTTACCCCTTTGCGGTTCGGGTTGCTATGCGTGGCCATTCTTTGCTGTATGGGGCTGCTGCTGGTCCGGGTAGGCTGGCTGCAAATTGTCTCTCCTGACAATTTGGTGAAACAAGAAGATATGCGCTCCTTGCGCGAAGAGCCTATCGACGTGCAGCGCGGCATGATTAGCGATCGCGAGGGCCGCCCGCTGGCGGTTAGCGTTCCGGTGAGCGCCATCTGGATCGATCCGCAAACAACGCTCGCAAAAGGCGGCGTCGGATATGGCCCGCGCTGGCAGGCCATGGCGCAAGCTTTACATCTCAACCTTAGCGAGCTGGCTCATCGCGTGCAGGCGCATCCTCACGCGCGCTTTCTCTATCTCGCGCGCCAGATAAATCCTGAGCAGGCAGAGTGGATCGACAAGCTGCGCCTGCCGGGTATCAATCTGCGCGATGAGTCGCGTCGTTTTTATCCCGCTGGACACGTTGCCGCTAACCTGCTGGGCTTTACCAACATCGATAATCAGGGGATCGAGGGAGTCGAGAAAAGCTTTAATGCTCAGCTGACCGGTCAACCCGGGCGTCGGCTGGTGCGCAAAGATCGTCACGGCAACGTCATCGAAAATATCACGGAAGTTCCGGCAGTCCCGGCCCATAATTTGCAGCTCAGTATCGACGAGCGTCTACAAACGGTGACCGAAGACGCGTTGGATAACGCCGTGCGCTGGAACAAAGCGGAATCGGGGGCGGCGGTATTAATTAAAATTGATACCGGGGAAATTCTGTCGATGGCCAGCTACCCTGATTTCAACCCTAACAATCGCGATGATGCAAAGCTGGATGATTTCCGCAATCGCGCGATTAGCGATACTTTCGAGCCGGGGTCGACGGTTAAACCGCTGGTGCTGATGACTGCCCTCCAGCAAGGCATTGTTCAGCCGGATAGCGTGGTGGATACCCATCCGTTTATCCTCGACGGCCATCGCATTCGCGACGTGGGTTACTATCCAGAATTAACCCTCACCGGCATCCTGCAAAAATCCAGCGATACCGGCGTTTCACATCTGTCGCTGGCGATGCCCATTCAGCATCTCATCGATACCTATAAAGCGTTCGGTTTCGGCGATTCTACCGGCCTGGGATTAACCGGTGAAAGCGCCGGGCTGATGCCGCAGCGCCGCTATTGGGGACAGCTCGACCGGGCGACCTTCGCCTTCGGCTATGGTCTGATGGTCACGCCGCTGCAGCTGGCGCACGTATACGCTACCATCGGCAGCTACGGTATTGAACGTCCGCTATCGATCACGCGTATCGATCCGCCGGTCATGGGGACCCGAGTGATGCCGGAGCAGATAGTGCATGAAGTCGAGCATATGATGGAGAGCGTTGCCTTGCCGGGCGGCGGGGGGACCAAAGCGGCGGTGCGCGACTATCGGGTGGCGGTAAAAACCGGTACCGCCAAGAAAATCGGCCCTGACGGGAAATATATCGACAAATACGTTGCCTATACCGCAGGCGTCGCGCCGGCCAGCAATCCGAAATTCGCCCTGGTGGTGGTGATGAACGACCCCAGCAACGGTTCATATTACGGCGGAGCGGTGTCGGCGCCGGTATTCAGTCAAATTATGGGCGATGTGCTGCGCCTGGAAAACGTCATGCCCGATGGAATGCCGGAGGGCTCGGAAAACCTGATCGTCATGCATCACGACGGCGTTCTGCCGCCTGCGCTGTAACGGTGGCCTGGAAGGGCGAATAGCGCTACACTTTCGCCCTTTCAGCACACCGGAGTTGCCATGTCTTACAGTTGCCCTCTTTGCCACGCGCCGCTTGCGCGCCGCGATAATAGCTTTATCTGCCCGCAGCGGCATCAGTTCGATCTGGCGAAGGAAGGGTACGTCAATTTGCTGCCGGTACAGTTTAAGCGCTCCCGCGATCCAGGCGACAGCGCCGAAATGATGCAGGCGCGGCGAGAGTTTCTCGATGCGGGTCATTACCAGCCGCTTCGTGAGGCGGTCAGCGCTTATCTGCACACCTTCGCGCCAACGGATTTACTGGATATAGGCTGTGGGGAAGGCTACTACACTCATGCCTTCGCCGCTATCGTCGGCCGCTGTTGGGGACTGGACGTGTCGAAATCGGCGATTCGCGCGGCGGCAAAGCGCTATCCGCAGGTCAGCTTTTGCGTCGCCTCCAGCCAGCGATTACCGTTTGAGGATGCAAGCTTGGATGCGATAGTGCGTATTTATGCCCCCTGTAACGCGCTTGAACTGGCGCGCGTTGTCCGTACCGGCGGCTGGGTCATCACCGCGACGCCGGGACCTCGTCACCTGATGGAACTAAAAGGGTTGATCTACGACGAAGTGCGTTTGCACGAGCAAAACACGGAAGCGCTTGAGGGTTTCACGCTACGTCATCAGCAGCAGCTGGCCTATCCGATGCGCCTCAAAGGCAGCGAGGCGGAAGCTTTACTGCAAATGACGCCGTTTGCGTGGCGGGCAAAACCGCCGGTTCGGGAAACGCTGCGCCAGCAGGCGCTATTCAGCTGCCAGACCGATTTCATGATTCACTGCTGGCAGCGCGACGCTGAGGGTTAGCCGGCAAAATGGCTCCAGAGTATTTGGGCGCCGATGCCGATCAGCACGATACCGCCGAGGATTTCCGCCCGTTTGCCGAGCAGCGGGCCGATAAAACGTCCTACCATAATGCCCAGCGTTGACATTATCAGCGTCGCGCAGCCGATAGCCAGCGCGGTGGCGATAATGTTGACCTGCAAAAACGCCAGGCCAACGCCGACGGCCATAGCGTCAAGGCTGGTGGCGAAAGCGGTGGTGACCAGCAGCCAGAAACCGTGACGGTGCGGAGCTTCACACTCCTCGCCATCGCCGCCGCGAACCCCTTCGATAACCATTCGGCCGCCGAGAAATACCAGCAATACAAAGGCTATCCAGTGGTTCCACTCGAGCACGAACTGGCTGGCGAGCATCCCCATTCCCCACCCGAACAGCGGAGTGAGCGTTTCGATAGCGCCAAAGATGAGACCGGTGCGCAGGGCTTCGGAAAATTTAGGTTTATGGAGAGTCGCGCCTTTACCAATAGAGGCCGCGAAGGCGTCCATGGACATGCCGAAGGCAAGAAGAATTGTAGCGGATACATTCATGAGAGCGTCCTGACCGGGGATAATCCATATGACACATCGCCGCCCCCAGTAAAAATACGCAGCCCATCCTGAAGATGAGGCGCCGCGTACAGCAGCGATGCGTCTATGGTCTCGCCTGATTGAAGACGTTCTTCTTCAACCCGCACGTGCCACGTTTTGCAACGAGTATGTTGACACGTACATTTTCCGACAGGCAGAAAATTGGCTACTCCCCAACGACGGGCGCAACCTTAACATAATTTTAGAATATAAAACAATAACAGAATCGCGTTATTTTAATAACCAAATGATAACGATTTTCATTTGAATTTAGAGGTGAATGATTCGTTAATAAATATCGTTGAATTAAGCGGCTGAAATATAGCTATGGCTATGTTTCAGCCGCCGGGAAATGATTAAATATAGCGTAAGCTATATTGTTAACTCATTGAGTGGAAATGAGAAGTTTGTATATCTTTTCCAAGTCGTCGATATTTCGTACGCGGATCAGCAGGCGACGTTGTTCTAATTGCATCACCAGCACCCCGTCTTCTGATAAATTCATCTCTTTAATACGCTTATATTCAATCCAGATATTGGCGAAAAAAAAGCCCTGCTTTTTGAAGATGATTTTGGGCGAACGGATCCAGAAAAGATATAACCCCATTAAGGCCAGGGCAGATAATAACCAGGTGGTGATAAGTTCGCCATGATTAGCGATGTTGTTATAAATCAGAATGGCAATAAGACCGACGAAGATAATGCCATCGACGCGATTGCGGCGGAGCAGGGGGATTGCCAGCAAAACGGGGCCATTGCGGCGCGGCATGATGAACTGGTCGTAAACCGCAAACGCGAACAGTACAAGAATAAACAGGATTAACACCAGGTCCGTGATTGTCATCCATCCTCCAAATAAAAAAGCCGGGGGCAAGCCCCCGGCGCACAACGTATTGATTACTGGCCCAGCAGGCCGACTGCGTAGCCTGCAATACCGATGACGAAGAAGCCAACGATGATCCACAGGGCGTTAACTTTCTTACGCAGCAGCCACATACAGGCGAAGGTCAGCAGCAGCGGCACCAGTCCCGGCATCAGCTGGTCAAGGATAGTTTGCACGGTGGTCACGCGCGTCTGGCCATCCTGACCGGTGATGGTGGAGACCACCAGCGGAATGTTGACGTGCGTCCATTTGTTAACCAGCGCCCCCATGACAAACAGGCCGAGAATAGACGCCCCCTCGGTCAGTTTCTGCAGGAAGCCGCCGCCCATATCTTTAACGATGTCGATACCTTTACGGTAACCGTACGCTACGCCGTAATAACGGGTCAGCAGACGCACCGCGTTAAACAGGATAAAGAACAGCAGAGGCCCGAGCAGGCTGCCGCTCATCGCGATACCGGCGCCGAGTGCGGCGAATACCGGACGAACGGTACCCCAGAAGATTGGGTCGCCTACGCCAGCCAGCGGGCCCATCAGGCCAACTTTGATACCGTTAATAGCACCATCGTCAATCTCTGCGCCGTTAGCACGCTGCTCTTCCATCGCCAGCGTAACGCCAAGAACCGGCGCTGCAACGTACGGATGGGTGTTAAAGAACTCAAGGTGACGTTTAATCGCCTGTTTACGCGCATCGTTGTTCTCCGGATACAGGCGACGAATAGCCGGTACCATGGAGAAGCAGAAGCCCAGCGCCTGCATACGTTCGAAGTTCCATGAACCCTGGAACAGGTTAGAACGAATGAACACGCCACGAATATCACTCTGAGTCAGTTTTTTCTCGGTGGTATTTTTAGTCATATCAACCATTTCGCTCACCTGTTAGTCCAGTTCGTTGTCGAGATCGTTATTACCAGCAGCCTGCACAGGCGCACCCGCTACGCGGTTATATTTCGGGCTCAGCTGGATGTAGAGCACCGCCATCACGGTACCAATGACACCCAGAGCGACCAGGTTGAAATCGGTGAACGCGGCGGTAACAAAGCCCAGATAGAAGAACGGCATCAGGTAGCCTGCGCGCATCATGTTGATGACCATCGCATAACCGACAACCACGATCATGCCGCCCGCGATGTTCAGACCGCCGGTGACCACTTCTGGAATGGCGTTCAGCATGCCCTGCACTTCGCTGGTGCCCACGGAAATCGCCACGATAACCGCCGGAATAGCGATACGCATGGCCTGCAGGAACAGAGAGGAAACGTGTAGCCAGGATATGGCCGTCAGGTTTCCGTTCTCGGCGGCCTTATCCGCCGCGTGCTGGAAGGCAACGGTGATGGTACGAACGATAATGGTCAGAACCTGGCCTGCCGCAGCCAGCGGGATGGCCAGCGCGATACCGGCACCGATGCTTTGATGGCCGGCGATAACCAGAACGGTAGAGATAATAGATGCAAGGGCGGCATCCGGCGCAACGGCCGCACCGATGTTCATCCAGCCCAGGGCGATCATTTCCAGGGTACCGCCGATAATAATACCGGTTTTCATATCCCCGAGAACGGCGCCAATCAGCGTACAGGCCACCAGAGGACGGTGGAACTGAAATTCATCAAGTACCGACTCCATACCCGCAATACACGCGACGATGAACACCAGCACAATCTGAAGAAAGGTAATCTCCATTGCACTTCTCCTGTTGATTAAGTCTTAAGTTGAAAATTGCGTTGCGATCTGCAGGGTGACTTATTTCACCTTGGCGATCAGATCCATCATTTTCAGTTTCTGGTCGGTGGAAACTTTGCGGGCTTCCAGTTCGATACCGCGGGCGTTCAGCTTTTTGAACGCTTCGATATCTTTTTCATCGACCGAAATGGCGTTGTTCACCTGCGTTTTGCCCTGACGGAAAGCCATACCGCCGATGTTGACGCTGGTGATTTTCACGCCGCCTTCAACCACGCGCTCAACGTCCGTTGGGTTAGTGAACAGCAGCATAATGCGCTCGCCTGCGTATTTGGGGTTGTTATAGACGCGGATCATTTTCGCGACGTCTACAACGTGGGCGGTAACGCCCGGAGGAGCAACCTGAGTCAGCAGCGTTTTACGTACGGTATCCGCCGCAACTTCGTCGCTAACGACGATAATGCGGGAAACGTTGGTTTCTTTAGTCCAGCGAGTGGCGACCTGACCGTGGATTAAACGGTCATCGATACGCGCAAGCCCGATAACCATGTAGTCGTTTGGACCCATTGGTTTCAGCGGCGCAGCCGCTTTCGGTGCAGCAGCCTGAACCGGAGCAGGGGCGGCCTTTTCCACCGGCTTCGCTTTCAGGGCCTTCACGCCTTCGCGACCGGTTTCCACCGCCAGGGCAACCAGCTCATCGAACGACGGGTTATCGTCGCGCGCCATCAGCGTTTCGACCAGCATCGGAATATTAACGCCCGCGATGACTTCATAATGTTCTTTATCGACGACAATGCGGCTGGCAGCGTTAAACGGGCTGCCTCCCCATGTATCGACGAGAAATAACACGCCTTTTGCTGTATCCAGCTTTGCCAACTGAGCGTTGTACTTCTCGATCAACGTTTCTGCGTTTTCGCCAGGAACGAAATCGATCCAGCCAACGTTTTCCTGTTCGCCCAGCAGCATTTCTGCCGTTTTTAACAGCTGTTCTGCAGCCCAACCATGTGTGCCTATTACAATAGCAATCGTCACTTGCTACCTCCTTTATAATCGTGAATGCATCATCTGTTGTGATACATCCTGAATCACTCTTGCGAACAAAATCGATTCAGTAAGGGTGTAAGATATAAAGTAATTACTACAGCGAATTATTTTAGACAGTGAAAAAATAATTAATGTGATGAAGCTCCGCTAATTTTGCATCGGTTGGTAATTATTTTGCAGCGCAAAAAATAGTCTTAGCTATTGCAAAGACAGGTAAATTTTTTCCAATATTGCTCTATATTTTGCTATGTTTACGTTCCGTTTAATCACTCAGGAGTATAGGGCATAGCCCGCTATATGGATCGTCACCGACGCCTTTTCACCTTCCGGCACTCGTCTGCCGCCATCACCTGCTACGTTTTTTCACCAGCAACAAGTGTCTCGTCTGTGCATGACACAGCGATGACTACGCCTGTCGTTAACTGGAGCTGCTCATGGAATTCTTAATGGATCCCTCTATTTGGGCCGGTTTGCTGACGCTTGTCGTCCTTGAAATCGTATTGGGTATCGACAACCTGGTATTTATCGCCATCCTTGCCGACAAGCTGCCGCCAAAGCAGCGGGATAAGGCGCGCCTGATCGGCCTTTCGCTGGCGTTGTTTATGCGCCTGGGTCTGCTGTCGGTCATTTCGTGGATGGTGACGCTCACTAAACCGCTTTTCAGCGTTGCCGATTTCTCGTTTTCCGGACGCGACCTGATCATGCTGCTCGGCGGGATATTCCTGCTGTTTAAGGCGACCACTGAACTTCATGAACGGCTGGAGAACCGCCAGCATGACTCCGGTCATGGTAAAGGTTATGCCAGCTTCTGGGTGGTCGTACTGCAAATCGTGGTACTGGACGCCGTGTTCTCGCTGGATGCCGTGATTACCGCGGTCGGGATGGTTAACCATCTGCCGGTAATGATGGCGGCGGTGGTGATTGCGATGGCGGTGATGCTGCTGGCCTCGAAGCCGTTGACTAATTTCGTCAACCAGCATCCGACAGTGGTGGTGCTCTGCCTGAGCTTCCTGCTGATGATCGGTCTGAGCCTGGTCGCGGAAGGTTTTGGTTTCCATATACCGAAGGGCTACCTGTACGCCGCGATTGGCTTCTCGATTACCATCGAGTTCTTTAACCAGATTGCGCGTCGTAACTTTATTCGCCACCAGTCGACGCTGCCTCTGCGCGCGCGTACCGCCGATGCGATTCTGCGTCTGATGGGCGGCCGCAAACAGAGCGCTGCGGCACACGATAGCGATAACGCCTCAGTGGTGCCGGTACCGGAAGGTGCGTTTGCGGAAGAAGAACGCTATATGATTAACGGCGTGCTGACCCTGGCCCAGCGTTCGTTGCGCAGCATTATGACCCCGCGTGGGGAAATAAGCTGGGTGAACGCCGAGCAAAGTGAAGAAGAAATTCGCCGTCAGCTGCTCTCTTCGCCGCACAGCCTGTTCCCGGTATGTCGCGGCGAGCTGGATGAAATCATTGGTATCGTGCGCGCGAAAGAGATGCTGGTGGCGCTGGAAGCCGGTGAAAATGTTGCCGCACTGGCGTCGGCTTCGCCGGCGATCGTGGTCCCGGAAACCCTCGACCCGATTAACCTGCTGGGCGTCCTGCGCCGGGCTCGCGGTAGCTTTGTCATCGTCACCAACGAGTTTGGCGTGGTGCAGGGCCTGGTGACGCCGCTGGACGTACTGGAAGCGATTGCCGGTGAGTTCCCGGACGCCGACGAAACGCCGGAAATTATCATTGATGGCGACGGCTGGCTGGTGAAAGGTTCAACCGATGTGCATGCCTTGCAGCAGGCGGTAGGCGTCGACGATCTGGTCGATGAGGACGAAGATATTGCGACGGTTGCCGGGCTGGTCATTGCCGTCAACGGCCATATTCCCCGTCCTGGCGACGTGCTGGAACTGCTGCCCTTGCAGTTCACCATCGTGGAAGCCAACGACTATCGCGTCGATCTGGTACGCGTCGTCAAGCAGCGCCAGTATAACGACGAAGAAGAGTAACCTTTGTGCCCGTCGGTTTCATGCCGATGGGCTGTTTATTACCGCATTTCCCGACGCTTTTCCGCCGCCAGCCACTGCGGAAAGTCCTCTACCGGCATAGGTCGGGCATAATAATATCCCTGCAATAAATCGACGCCGTTGTCGCGCAGATAGGCTTCCTGCTCCTGGGTCTCGACGCCTTCCGCCACCATCACTATCTTCAGCCGATGGGCGAGAGCGATGATCATGTCGGTCACCGTTGCGTTGACGCTATCGACACCAATTGCGCCGATGAAAGATTTATCAATTTTCAACACATCAGGACGCAGTTTTTCCAGCCAGGAAAGAGAGCTGTTGCCGGTGCCGAAATCGTCGATGGCCAGCTTTACTCCCTTAAAATGGAGATGTTCGGCCATATGGTGATCGCCATCCTGGAGCACGTCGCGTTCGGTGAGTTCAACCACCAGCTGCTGTACCGGATGGGCGCTAAACCAGTAGTGATGCAGATCGCGCAGCAGTTCGCCATTCGCGAAATGGCGAGCGGCGACGTTAATGCTGATGTGAAACTGTTTATCCTGCGGAAAGAGGGCTAATTTATGGGCCGTTTGCGAAATAACGTAGCGGGTCAGGGGCAGTATCAGGTTATAACCTTCGGCGATGGGGATAAAGACATCCGGCGAAATAGCGCCTCTGCGCGGGTTATTCCAGCGCAGCAAAATCTCCACGCCGCAGCACTGCCGGGTGCGTAAGTCCTGCAGGGGCTGGCACCAAAGCGTGAACTCGTGGGCGGCGATTCCAAGGTTAATTTCCCGGGAAAAGCTCATTCTTCCCGCGGTCGCCAGCCACGCAATACCGGTCATCAACAGGCTGATTATCAGCGCCAGGGGCAGTTCACCCGGTAGCTCATTGAAGGCGACCGCTGAGGCGCCCGGCCCGCTGACGCTAATCGTGAAAGGAAATTCCGTCGAATGCTGGCGATAGATGATTTGCTCGCCTGGCAGCGCTTCGTGATCGACCAGCCCGGTGCCGCTAATAAAGCTTTTTTCACCGACGCTGAGGCCAATTCCGGTAATTAACGCCGATTTTGCATTGAAAATTAACTCGCCCAGCAGCTCGATATTAATCACCAGCAGCACGCCGTCGTCACCGCTAAGCGAAGCGGGATACCACTGGATGAGAACCGGCGTTCCCTTGAGCAACGAAGAGTCGTAGCTGAAAGTAAGCAGCGGGTGACTGGTCGGCAAGGCGGGCTGTAACTGGTGCACCGGAATATTTCGTTGACCAAAAATACTGGAGCAGTACAGCTGTTTCGACTGCACCAGGGCGATGGATCGCACCGTCTGTAGCGACGCCGCCAGCTTACGTAACGTGAGATGAATTTCCTGACAGGGCTGGTTTACCAGGTGCAGCAGGGGGGCGTGCTGTGCCGCCAGCGGCCGCAGGATATTATCCATGGCGGTCACCATTTTATTGGTGCTGATCTGGACGCGCTGCTGATTTAGGCTACGCTGCGAAATAAATCGTATTACTAACGTCGTCGTTAGCGTAAGTAGCGCGACCAGCAAGCAAACCAGAATGCGTTTCCTGCGATAGGTTGTGATAACTTTTTGTGCAGTCTGCATGCGCGACGCCCTGTCGGCTAAAAGTGTTAATGAGAGTAACAGCCGTTATAGAGCAAGTGTAGTGGGCGCAGATAATATCGAGAGGAAAAAGAAGAATGCGCCCGTGGGCGCATTCTGTTGAGCAATGATTAGTCGCACTGAACTTTGATTGCCAGGCCGCCGCGCGACGTTTCCCGGTATTTGGCGTTCATGTCCTTACCGGTCTCATACATCGTCTCAATGACTTTATCCAGCGACACGCGCGGTTCGCTGGTGCGGCGCATGGCCATCCGACTGGCGTTGATGGCTTTGACGGAAGCGATGGCGTTACGTTCAATGCACGGTACCTGCACCTGGCCGGCCACCGGATCGCAGGTGAGACCAAGGTTGTGTTCCATGCCGATTTCCGCCGCCACGCAGACCTGCTCGGGGCTGGCGCCAAGGATTTCCGCCAGACCTGCAGCGGCCATCGAGCAGGCCACGCCGACTTCGCCCTGGCAGCCGACCTCAGCGCCGGAAATGGAAGCGTTCATTTTATACAACGTACCGATAGCGCCAGATGCAAGGAAGTAACGAATATAGATATCCGGGCTGACGGACTCGATAAAGTGGTCATAGTAAGCCAGTACCGCCGGCACGATGCCGCAGGCGCCGTTAGTCGGTGCCGTGACCACGCGGCCACCGGCGGCGTTCTCTTCATTCACCGCCAGCGCGAACATATTGACCCAGTCCACCACGTTCATCGGGTCGCTGGAGAGTTTATCGCTGGCAACCAGCATCCGCCGCAGCGCCGAGGCGCGACGAGGCACGCGCAGCGGGCCAGGCAGTACGCCTTCGGTGTTCATGCCGCGGTCGATGCAGGCGCGCATGGTCTGCCAGATATTAGCAAAATAGTCTTCAATCTCTTTTTTGCTGTGCAGAGCCAGCTCGTTCTGCATTACCATGCCGGACAGCGACATGCCGGTCTCTTTGCAGTAGCCCAGCATCTCCTGGGCGGATTTGAACGGGTAGGGTACGGAAAGTTCGCTGGCGCTCTCTTTGCCGAAATGCTCTTCATCGACGATAAAACCGCCGCCGATGGAGTAATAGGTTTTGCTGTAGATTTCTTTCTCGCCAGCCCAGGCATGAATGGTCATCCCGTTTTCATGCAGCGGCAGGTTGTCGCTACGAAAACGCATGCCGTCATTCTGCGGGAAATCGACCTCATGCTGCCCCTGCGCCAGCAGCAGGCGTCCGCGCGTTTCAACGTCGCGAATAAATGCCGGTATCGCGTCAATATCGACCGTATCGGGCTGATTGCCCGCCAGTCCCATAATAATAGCGATATCCGTATGGTGGCCTTTGCCGGTTAATGACAGTGAGCCGTAGACGTCAACCGCCACGCGCGTCACTGTATTAAGCAATCCCTTTTCGACCAGGTCATCGACGAACTGTTTACCGGCCTTCATCGGCCCTACAGTGTGGGAAGATGAGGGGCCGATCCCCACCTTGAACATGTCGAATATACTAATCACGCTAACACTCCTGACAGGGTTGTCGCGAGTGCGACAACGATGTAATCACTGCGCATAGTGTAAGAGGGAACCGGGTCATCAGCTTATGTATTCACATGAATTAAACTAATGGATAACCGCGGATTTACTAATGCTGTGAACCCGCGCTATTAAGTATATACCCTGGAGAATTCGAGTTGCAGAAAAGCTAGCTTACACGCAACCTGAAGTATGGCGGGTAGCGCTAAGGACGAGCGCCTATCTGCAGCGCCAGCTCGCGAATAATACCGGCGGTCATTCCCCAGACAAAATAATGCTGGTACCAGGATAGCCAGACGCGATGCGAATTGCCGCGGCGATGGATATCCAGCGGGTGATAGCGTCCCAGCCGCAGCGCTTCGGCCAGCGGCATTTCGAAGACCGCAGCGACTTCATCCTGGCTGGCATGATAGTGCAGGTCAGGTGGAATAATCCCTACCACCGGGGTGACCTGAAAGCCGGTGACGCTATCCACCGGCGGCAGAACGCCGATGACCTCAACCGACTCCGGCGGGATCGCGACCTCTTCCTGCGCCTCGCGCAGCGCGGCGGCGATCAGCGTCGCATCGCTGTTATCTACCGCGCCGCCGGGGAAAGCGACCTGACCCGCGTGCTTGCGCATCAGCGGCGAACGCTGGGTTAGCAGCAGCCCAGGCTGCGGGCGACGTACAATCGGGACCAGTACCGCAGCCTGACGCTGGTTAAGCGCGCTGCGCGTGGGCTGCGGGCGCAGAAGCTGAAAACGCGAAAGGAAATCGTCAAGTTCGAGGGCGCTGTCCGCCATGTGCTAGCTCTCCAGTTGCTGCAGGATACGATTAACTTTATCAAAAGTTTCCTGATATTCCGCTGCTTCATCGCTATCGGCGACAATCCCGCCTCCGGCGGAGCAGTAAAGCTGCCCCTGCCAGGCCGTCAGCGTACGGATGGTAATGCTGGTATCCATATTGCCGCAGAAGCTGAGATATCCGATGCTGCCGCACCACGCATTGCGCCGCTGCGGCTCCAGCTCATCGATGATCTCCATCGCTCTGACCTTCGGCGCGCCGGTAATTGAGCCGCCGGGAAAGGCCGCGCGCAGCAGGTCGGCGGCGTGCAGATGGGAAGGCAATCTGGCGGTCACGGTGCTCACCAGGTGATGCACGGCAGGGAAGGGCTCCACCACAAACAGTTCGGGCACCCGGACGCTACCGGGAGCGGCAACCCGGCCAATATCGTTGCGCATTAAATCGACGATCATCAGGTTTTCGGCGCGGTCTTTTGGCGAGTTCGCCAGCTTTTGCGCCTGCAGCGCGTCCTGCTCAGGGTCGGTCAGCCGGGGTAGCGTCCCCTTAATCGGCCTGGTTTGAATTTCGCCTTGCCGGAGCTGAATAAAGCGCTCGGGCGACAGGCTTAATACTGCCCCTTCATCCAGGCGAATAAAGGCGCTGAACGGCGCGCGATTGGCGCGGTTAAGCTGACGGAAGGCCTGCCACTCATCCCCACGATAGCTTGCCGTAAACCGCTGCGCCAGGTTGACCTGATAGCAGTCGCCGCTGTGCAGCCAGGCCTGGATCTGGCGAAACTTCTCGCCATACTCTTCGCGGCTCATATTTGAGCGCCACGCTGAGGTCAGGGTAAAGGTTTCGGCGACAGGCTCAGCCTGTGCTTCCAGCCACGCCAGGCGCGCCTGCGGATCGTCATAGCTGAATAACGACACCTGCCGACGCTGGTGATCGACGATCAATGCCCAGTCGTAGATCCCCACCGCCATATCCGGCAGCGCGATATCCGCATCCGCTCGTGACGGCAGAGATTCAAAGCGGCGGCCCAGATCGTAGCCGAACAGCCCCAGCGCGCCGCCGAGAAACGGCAGATGCGGATGAGGCTGCGGATGCAGGTTGAAGCGCGCCAGCTGCTGATGCACGAGCGTGAGCGGATCGGCGTCAGAGGTGATGACGGTTTCCCCCTCGTTGATGATGGTCGTTTGACCACGCGTTACCAGCGTGGCGCGCGGCTGGGCGACAACAATATCAAAACGATTATGCGGATGTTCGGCAAAGCCGGAATGCAGCAGCATCGCCCAGGGCCGGGAACTTAAGGAGCTAAAATAGTATTCAGCGGCATCCGGACGCCAGGGCAGGGAAATCATAGCGGGGGACAACATCGTCTTCTTCAATCCTGATCGTTACCGCCCGCTGGTATACGAGAGGACGGCGTGAAATAATTACGCCCCACAATGTAGCAGGAGTCAGTCATGTTTGCAGGTTTACCTTCGCTGAGCCACGAGCAACAGCAAAAAGCAGTGGAAAGAATTCAGGAGCTGATGTCCCAGGGCATGAGCAGCGGCCAGGCTATTGCTTTAGTGGCCGATGAACTGCGCGCCTCCCATACCGGCGATCGGATTGTGGCGCGCTTTGAGGATGAAGACGAGTAAACTCTCCCCAGTTGAGATCAGGTGCCGCTTTCCGCGAACGGAAAGATCGCATCGGGTCGTTTCCCGGGGGCGTCGTAAAGCGTCACGTGCGTCACGCGCTCGCCGCGCCAGAAGGTAATTTGCGTCCCGACTGGCGTATGATTCACTTGCACTTCCGTCAGCGGTGCGCTGTTGGCAAAATCCCACAGGCAGACAAAATGCGCCTGCGGCAGGTGACTGCGTATGACCAGATAGCTGAGATCGTGAGTCGCCGGGTTATCGGGCGCCACTCCCTGCCAGAGTTCACCATCACCGGAAAGCCAGAGCGCAACGGTATCGCCGTCGCGCGCAAAGTGGCGCGGCTGGCAGCCGTTCAGCGGCGCCATGGTTGCATTGGCCATATGCCGCAGCGGTCCGCTGAGCGAAAAGGGCTGCGGCGTGCCGCTCTGATCCAGCGCCTGCGCCGCCAGGTGCAAAGTCCAGTCGAGCTGCTGGCGATGTGGGTTCTCTACGGTAGAGAGATCGATCAGCACCTCTTCAAGCCATAGCAGGCGACGGCGAAAGCGCACATCTCGCCAGGCCGTCGCGTCCCACTCGACGCGGCTATGACTGTCTAGCTCCGGCGGCGGCTTGCCCCAGTCAACCTCGCTGTCCAGCCACAGAGCGTCGCTATCCATATGCCAGCCTGATACCTGCGGATTGGCCGGAGGCTGGTTGGTCTGATTGACGGAAAGCGTATTATGGGTGGCGCTGTTTTTGTAGTAGTCGTAGTGCATTTTCGCGCCGTAGCCGGTTGTGCCCATATCCGGGAGCAGCCAGCCGTCGTGATGCCAGAGCATCAGCCCCAGCCTGTCGTAATGATCGTGTTCGCCGCCCCAGGGACTGTGCTTTATCAGCAGCGCCTGCTGCGGGCGCCGCCAGAGAGTGAGCCCCGCGCCTGGCGCAAACAGCGATTGCTGAGGAATGAGCGCCTGCGTCGTTTCAGGCAGCGGCTGGTTGCGCCACAGCAAGGTCTCGCGGACATCAGGTTCCGTTTCAATAAACTGCAGCACGGCGGCGTAGAGCGGGTCACGCCAGATAAACCAGGCGAATTCGTACAGATCCCGGTGTCGCAGCTTTTCTTGTCCGGCGAGGCAGTCGTTGAGGCGAGGGAAGGTTCCGTCCGGCAGCAGCAGCGACAGCGGGAACTTCAGCATCGGCTGATACCAGGGGCCATCCAGCAGGCTCCAGCGAGTGCCGCGCGCCAGTTTTTCAAAGGCAAAAAAGCCCTGCAGCGCGTAGTAGTGGTAGTGAATCGAACCTTCAAACCATAGCCCCTCCGCCAGCAGGCCCTTTTCCAGCTGCCAGCGCAGGCCGTAAGGCTGGTTAACGGCGAATTCCAGCAGGCTCTCATCTTCGAGAACGAAACCGAGAACGCCAAGCGCCGCGCTAATTTTGACTTCGTGATTATGAATCTGCGCAGTGCGGTGTTCGCGTAGAAACGTTGCCGCGCAGCGCAGCAGGTTGTCGCGAATATGCCGCTCTTCGGCGGAGGTTAAGCCGTCGCGAATAAAGTCATAACCCAGCGCCATCTCCAGAATACAGTTGGCTTCGCACAGCGTCTGGGCGTTCATCTTCCCCGGTCCGTTGTTGGGAATATCACCGTGAATTTGATAGCCGGGATAGACGTCAGCGTAACCCATCAGCAGCGTGCGAACTTTATCGCGATACGCCGTTTCGCCGGTCAGCCGCCATATCAGACCAAGCTGCTGACAGGCGCTGGCGTTACGACCGTTCATTTCTCGCCACCATGCGCCGTCCCACGGCTCACCGCTGAAAATTTCGCCATCAACCGGGCAGGCGTGGCGATGAGGCATATCCGCCCGCCACGTCAGCCGCACGCCGTGATGGGGGCAAAAATAGTAGAGGTTCCAGCTGGCGATCCCCGTTTGTGGAATGAGCGCCGTCGCGTCAAGCTGCGGTTGCGCTTCCTACACCAGCCGTTCAAGCAGACCGCTATCGCCGGCTGCACGTCTGGCAATGTCGGGCCAGAGTCCAGAAAATTGTTTCATTAGCGGTTATCCCTGACCTCTGACGATGGGGAAAGCGGAACAATGAGCGTGGTGATATCGTCGGGATATTTCGCTCTTAACCATTGCGCTTTGGCGCGGAACAGGGGATCTTCCGGCCAGGCATGCGCGGCGGTGGCCATATTGCGCAGCGCTTTCTTGTCGTCCATCTTATCAAGGTCTTTCCAGGGCCATGGCGTATCGCTGTTAATAAACCCGGCGATGTATTGATAGCCTTTGCGCAGGCTATGGTCGTCGAGGGTGAAGTTCCAGATATCGACGCCCGCCTTCTCGCCCAGACGACCCAGTCGGTTATAGGCTTCAAGGTTGAAATTGCTGTAGTGCCACGGACGCGTGCGCTCCAGCTCGCCCATCTGGCGGCCTTCAAAGTCGAATTGCCCGGCAATTCGTCGCAGCTGGGTGATGTACAGGCGCTGTTTCGCCTCGTCAGTTTTACCGCTAAACAGGGCGAAGGTCGCGGCCTGCATATCAAAATAGCTGCCGTGGTTGTTGTGCCAGTTATCTTCTTCGAAACCGTTCTGGCTGGTGGTCATCCACTGGTAATACTCGCCAAACCACTGCTTTAATGCGCTAACGTCGTTTTCGTTCAGCGCCTCTGAGGATTGCAGCAGGGCGATAGCATCCACCACCTCTACCAGCGCGCGGCTATCAATAATGCCGATACCGCGTCCGGTATTAATGCCGGGAATGGCCTGGGCATATTGCAGGTTGGGATTCATGCGCGTTTGTGGATCGATAAACCAGCTCTTCAACTGGGCCGCCGCCTTCTGCGCGTAGCGATTGTCCTGGGTGAAGTACCACGCCAGCGCAAGGGTTGATACGTCGTTACTCATCTTCACCAGGCGGTTTTTATCGGTGGCATCGCTATTGGCATCCGGGTTGGTTTGCCCATCCTTACGAATATAGGGCAGTCCGTCTTTCGTATCAGGGTTCGGCCACCAGTAGGGAGGGAAACTATAGTAGTCGTGCTTATCGCCGCTGGCGGCGACCAGGGTTTTATCCATCACCGAGAACAGCGGATGCTTGAGCGCCAGATCGGCTTTTTTTTGCAAAGCCGCTTGCGCCTGCACGAATAGCGGATCTTTCGCGGCAATCTGCTGGCGGCTAAAGGTTAAATCCTTTCCGTCGAGCGTGTACGGCTCAGCGGCATATGAGGAGGCGCTAAGGCCGGAACAAAACAGCGCAATGCCTAACAAACCTCGGCGAGGTATTGAGATCATAGTGATAACCCTTCTGCATAATATGAGAAAAGATAACAACAGAATTATACCTGTCGCGTATTTTAATGACGCATAAAACAGGCGGTTTAATTAAAGGCGAACTATTTGAATATTCGATGGCGTGCAGTGTAAAAGACAAAGTGATTTTTTTTGTGATATCCATCAAACTTATTGTCATGGATAAATAATGGCGTTTTTAATGCTGTCGCCGTCACACAATTTCGCCTTTTTCCAGATTTTTTGAATGTTTTAACAAAATCAGTAAATTTATAATTTATTGATATTAATCGATATTTTATAGGTGTCACCTTTTTTGTCACTTCTTGATGTGATCTGCTTCTATTTTTTGATTTTTGAAACGCGATTTCTTTTTAGTGTGGTTGTATTGGGAAATACATTTCTATCTAATGAAGGGAAATATTTCTTACGTCTGCTTTATTAACGTCTTAGCGATATTCAAATACCTTGCTGTGTATTAATTAAGAATTTAATTACCTTTGTGCCCTACAATAAAGGATATGCCATCATGTCTGCCAATAAATTACGTTCACTATTACTTCTCACCGCACTCGGGCTCGGCGTTAGCCAAAGCTATGCGGCTACCACCCTCAACGTTTGGATCCGCGCCAGCAACGACTCGAAAAATATCTACAAACAGGAAGCGGAAAAATTTGAAGAATCAACCGGTATCAAAATCGCGTATTTCAACGCCACTACCGACTTTGAACAGCGACTGGCGCGCGCCACGGCGGGCAACGCCTTACCCGATCTGATTTTTAACGATGCGGCTTCGCTGGGGCAGTTTATCCAGCTGGGTATTGCCGAAGAAATTGACCCGCAAGCGATCGCCGGCGGCGACCAGCTATTCCCGACGGCCTGGAAAAGTACCCGCTATATCGACGGCAAATACTACGGCGTACCGACTTCAGCGCAAACCTTCGCGCTGTTCGTACGCAAAGACTGGCGTGAAAAACTGGGGCTGCCGCAGCCTAAGAGCTGGGATGATATCCAGACCCTGGCGAAAGCCTTCACTACCCAGGATCCCGACGGCAACGGCAAAAATGATACCTACGGCTTTATCGTTCCCGCCTCCACGACACGCGGCTACGCCAGCTGGTTTATGAGCAGCTTTATCTGGCAGGCGGGCGGTGATTTCGTTAAAGAAGAGAGCGGAAAGTTCAGCGCCTCGCTCAATACGCCGGAAGTGGCTCAGGCGATAACCTTTATGCGCACCATGATGTGCGAAAAAGTCACCCAGCCGGGGGCGATTAACGCCACCACCGCCGACGTTATTCCATCCTTCCGCTCAGGGCAAAGCGGCATGTTCTTTAGCGGCCCGTACCATATCGCGCTGTTCGATAAAGATCCCGGTAAAGACAATTTTGAAGTGGTTCCGGTGGTGGGGCCAAAAGGCGAAGCGACTCTCGCGGAGGGCACCACGGTCTTTATGATGAAGAGCAGTAAACAGAAAGAGGCGGCGCGTAAATTTATCGAATTCATGATCTCGCCGGAAGGCCAGGAGATCGGCATGGGTAAAGGCAGCCAGCATATACCGGTGGTGCGCCTGCCGGTGAATAAGAACGTCGACGTCAAAGCCGTTTATCAGGACGCGCGCTGGGAAACTTTCGCCAGACTTTACAATGAACAGGGACGCTACGTGCCGCAAATTCCTAACTGGACGCCGGTGCGCCAGGTGGCCGCCGACGGTTTTAACCGGATTTTTGCCGACTGCAGCAGCGATATCGCCGCTGAGCTGAAAACTATCGACGGCAAGGTGAACGCTGAGCTGAAAAAACAAAACGTGCTGGCTAACTGAGGACACAAGTGATGACGCTGCATGAGACGAAGTCCTCGCCGATAAAGCAGGCCGCTTCGCCTGACTCAACCGGATGGCTGAGCGCAAAGCGTAAGCGGGCGCTGATCCCGTGGCTGTTTTTGGCGCCTGCGCTGATTATTTTCAGCTGGTTTAAGTTTATCCCGATGATTCAGGGTCTGGTGATGAGCTTTTACAAGGTCAACTTTAATCAGCGGAACGAGTGGGTAGGACTCGATAACTTCACCCGCGCTTTTGCCGACGCAGAGCTGCACGCGGCGGTGGTGAACACTTTGCTGTACGTGGTGGTAACGATGTTCGCCGCGGCTATCCTGGCCTTCTTCCTCGCCATGCTGCTGGAAGGCCCGGCGCGCCATCTGCGCTTTATTCGAACCGCCATCTTTTTACCCGCGGTCACCAGCGCGGCAATCGTCGCCGAAATGTGGCGCATTTTGTTCAACCCGACGCCCAATGGAGTGGTTAACCACATCCTCAGCTGGTTTGGCGTCGCCGATCAGGGCTTCCTTGCCAGCTCCGATCAGGCGCTGGGGGTCATCATGCTGCTGCATATCTGGAAAGCGGTGCCCTACAACATGGTGATTTTTATTGCCGGTCTGGCGGGGATCAGCCGCGATTTATACGATGCGGCGAACGTCGACGGCGCCAGCTGGTGGAATCGTCTGCGCTACGTCACGCTGCCCGGCATGATCCCGGCGCTCTCGGTGGTGCTGATGCTCTCCTTTATCCGCGGTTTCCGCGTGTTCGCCGAGGTGTACGCCACCACCGGCGGAGGGCCGTCTAACGCCACGGAAATGGTGATGACCCATATCTACAAACTGGGTTTTGAGCAGTTTGACTATGGCTACGCCTCGGCGGTGTCGTTTCTGCTGTTCACCTTTACGGTTGTATTAACCCTCTGTCATCTGACGCTGAAAAAACGTATCGCACGTTACTAAGGAGCCGCGATGTTAAGTAAACGTTGGGATACAGCAGGGCGCTGGTGCATTTACGCGCTGCTGCTGATTGTCTTCGTCGGGCCGTTCTGGGGCATCGTGGCCACGGCCTTCAGCGGTGCGCCGGTGAAGCCGGGCGAGCTGCTGGCCTGGCCGAATCAGTTCTCGCTGGAAAACTTCATCTTTGCGTGGATGGATATCGGCGTCTGGCAGTACCTGCTGAACTCTATCCTGGTGGTGTTCTTCGGCACCGTTCTACAGGTGTAGGTCAGCGCGCTGGCGGCGTATGCCCTGGCGCGGAAAAAGTTTCGCGGCGTGGCGCTGGTGAGCCTGGTGATTTTGTCCACCATGATGCTGCCGGAAGAGGTCATCGCCATTCCGCTGTACATGATTATTAACTGGCGACTGCCGCTGATCGATGCCTCGCTCTACAACAGCTACCTCGGGATGATTTTGCCGGTGGTTGGCTGGGCTTTCTCCATCTTTGTCCTGACCGAATTTATGTCGGCGATACCGAAAGAGCTGGAAGAGGCGGCGCGGATAGACGGCGCCAACGAATGGCAGATTTTCTTCCATGTGATTCTGCCGCTGGTGAAACCGGCGCTCGGTACGGTAGTGACGTTCGGCTTCATTATGATTTGGGACCAGTACCTGCTGCCGCTGATTGTGGTTAACCAGGACAGCCTGAATACTATTCCGGTGATCCTCGGCACGCTGCGTACCGATGAGAGCATCACGCCGAACATTTTTATCGCTATTACGCTGCTGGCGATGCTGCCCAGCATCATCGTCTATCTGGGTCTGCAAAAACATTTCAACCGCGGGATTATGTCCGGCGCAGTCAAAGGATAAGGAGTGACCAATGGGATCTGTTGTACTGAATAGCGTGCGTAAATCGTATGGTGATGCGCACGTCATTAAAGACGTGTCGCTGACTATCCCGGACGGTGAATTCTGCGTTCTCGTTGGCCCCAGCGGCTGTGGGAAATCAACCCTGCTGCGCATGATCGCCGGCCTGGAGGAGATCTCTGGCGGCGAGGTGCATATTAACGAGCGCAACGTTACCGAGGTAGAACCGAAGCTGCGCGATATTGCGATGGTGTTTCAGAGCTATGCGCTCTACCCGCAGATGACGGTACGTGAAAATATGGGTTTTGCCCTGAAGATGGCGCGCCTGCCGAAAGCGGAGATTAATCAGAAGGTTAATGAAGCCGCTGCGCTGCTGGGGCTCGAACCGCTACTGGAGCGCTTGCCGAAGGATCTCTCGGGCGGCCAGCGCCAGCGGGTGGCGATGGGGCGGGCGATCGTGCGTAAGCCGCAGGTGTTTTTGTTTGACGAACCGCTCTCCAACCTCGACGCCAAGCTGCGAACCCAGGTGCGCGGCGAAATTCGCGAGCTGCATCGCCGGCTGAAAACCACCTCGGTGTACGTCACCCACGATCAGATTGAAGCCATGACCATGGGGCAGATGATCGTGGTGCTGCGCGATGGGCGCATTGAGCAGGCGGGGACGCCGCTGGAGTTGTACGACCGGCCGGCGAATCTGTTCGTCGCTGGTTTTATCGGTTCGCCGGAGATTAACCAGCTGTCGGGCGTCGTGGTTTTGAACGGCAGCGCCACCAGCCTGCGTCTGAAAGATGGCTCGCTGCTGGCTTTGCCCGCTGGCCTTCAGGTAGCCGACGGTCAGCAGGTGGTGTACGCCATTCGCCCTGAGCAGGTCAACGTCGTCCACGAAGCGCGCGACGATGCGCTGGCGGCGAAGGTGACGGCGGTGGAGAATACCGGCTCGGATATGCAGCTGTTTTGCGATACCGGCGGCGGAGCGTTTACCTCGGTGTTCAAACAGCGTCTGGCTGTAAAAGAGGGCGATAAGATCTGGCTGCAGCCGAAGCTCTCCGGCGTGCACCTGTTCGATGGACAAAGCGGCCAGCGCATAGCGTGCCGGGAGGAAAACTAAGGTGGCGATGAAGCTGTACACCCTTGACGAAACCTGCCTGGAAAACGCCCGGGCGGGCTTAAAGCAGCCGTTCTCGCCGCTGCAGCTGGCGTTAAGCAAGCTGGTGTCGGAGGCCGACATTCTGCGTCGAGAGGCGCCGGAAAGCGTGGTGCATAAAAAGCTGCGCCCGGCCAGCGGCGACGCGCACGATTACTACAGTCTGGGTACCTACTGGTGGCCGAATCCGCGGCGGCCCAACGGGCTGCCCTATATTCGTCGCGACGGGCATATCAATCCGCAATGTGAAAACAACGATACGGACACCTCGCGCATTATCCGCATGTGCGAACGGTGCCTGACCCTGGGGCTGGCATGGTACTTTACCGGCCAGCGGCAGTATGCGCAGGCCGCGGCTACGCAAATACGCTGCTGGTTCCTGGATGCCGACACGCGGATGAATCCGCATCTGAACTACGGCCAGGCGATCCCGGGGATTGTATCCGGTCGCGGCACCGGGCTTATCGATACTCGCTTAATGTGGATGGTGGTGGATACCATTGGCCTGATCAACACGGCGAGCGTGCTTGATACCGATGATATTATCGGCCTGCACCAGTGGTTCCGCGACTTTAACCACTGGATGTACTACAGCGAAATCGGCCACTCAGAGTACGTCTGGCACAATAACCACGGCACCTGGTACGACGCCCAGCGGACGGTTAACGCGTTATTCTATGGCGATAAAGGGCTGGCGGCGCGGATCATTGAGCAGGGAATTACCCAGCGTATGGCGGCGCAGATTGACCAGGATGGCCGACAAACGATGGAGCTGGAACGCACCATCCCGTTCCACTATTCGCTATTTAACCTGGAGGCGCATCTGCTGCTCAACCGCTACGCCGAACACGTTGAGTTCGATCGCTGGAATACCATCCGCGACGGGCGAGGGGTGAAGCAGGGCATCGACTATCTGGTGCCGTTTATTCGCGAGCCGGAGCTCTGGCCGTACAGCGATCTGCAGGGGATCGTGTGGGATAGCGCGCTGCGCGTACTGCTGCAGTCAGTGCGGGGTTATGCAAAGCAGTCTGCCAGCTATCGTGATGCGCTGAAGTGTGTGCCCCAGGAGACCTTACAGTTAAAGGAGCAACTGATGTGGTGTCCGGGCTGATAGAACAATGCTTCTTGCCTCCCGACGGCGCTGTGCCTGGTCGGCCTGGCTGATATGTAGCCCGATAAGGCGTTTACGCCGCTATCCGGGGAATGCGCCGGATAGCGGCTTTGGCGCGGCTTCTTCCCGGGCGGCGCTACGCTTGCCCGGGCTACGGGGCCTCGGCTGTCTTACACTGCGGCGATGATTTTTATCTCGACTTTATACTTCGGATTCATCAGTTTCGCCTGTACGGTACAGCGTACCGGCGCATGACCGGCGACGACCCATGCATCCCAGGCCTGATTCATCGCTGCAAAGTCTGCACCGTCGGCAAGGAAAATAGTCGCATCAAGAATACGTGATTTGCTGCTGCCCTGTTTCTCCAGCACCGCATCGATCTGCGCCAGAGTATCAGCGGTTTGCGCGCAGGCATCGGCATCGAGGTTGGACGGTACGCCGGTGTAGTACAGCGTCTGGTTATGAATCACCACATCAGACCAGCGGGCTTCGGCATCAATACGCGTAATGGTCATGTTTATTTCCTCTCTGTTCCGGTTCATTAAGCTGCGGCAAGACTGCCATAATGTTTCATCTGCGTCACTACCTGCACTGGCGAAAACCCCTCCACCCTGACATAATCACTGTCCAAATAACCAGGGGGTAATGTGATCGACGATTTTGCAGCAGACGGCCAGCTGGCCAGCGCGATTGCCGGATTTAAGCCGCGCGAGCCGCAGCGCCAGATGGCTTTCGCCGTCGCCAGTGCAATTGAAGAAACTCGTCCGCTGGTGGTGGAGGCGGGCACCGGGACCGGGAAAACCTACGCCTACCTGGCGCCTGCGCTACGCGCCAACAAGAAAGTCATTATTTCCACCGGCTCGAAAGCGTTACAGGATCAGCTCTACAGTCGGGATTTACCCACTGTCGCTAAAGCGCTGAACTTCACCGGTAAACTGGCCCTGCTGAAAGGGCGTTCGAACTACCTGTGCCTGGAGCGTCTGGAACAGCAGGCGCTCGCCGGTGGCGACCTGCCGGTGCAAACCCTCAGCGATGTCATTCTGCTGCGCTCGTGGTCTAACCAGACCGTCGATGGCGATATCAGCACCTGCGTTAGCGTGGCCGAAGATTCCCAGGCCTGGCCGCTGGTCACCAGTACCAACGATAACTGCCTCGGCAGCGACTGCCCCTTATATAAAGACTGTTTTGTGGTGAAAGCGCGGAAAAAGGCGATGGATGCTGACGTGGTCGTCGTCAATCATCATCTGTTCCTCGCCGATATGGTGGTCAAAGAGAGCGGCTTTGCCGAACTGATTCCGGAAGCGGAAGTGATGATCTTCGATGAAGCGCATCAGCTGCCGGATATTGCCAGTCAGTACTTCGGCCAGTCGCTCTCCAGCCGCCAGCTGATGGACCTGGCGAAAGATATCACCATTGCTTATCGCACCGAACTTAAAGACACCCAGCAGCTGCAGAAGTGCGCCGATCGCCTGGCCCAGAGCACGCAGGATTTTCGTCTGCAGCTGGGGGAGCCCGGCTATCGCGGCAACCTGCGCGAGCTGCTGGCGGATAACAATATTCAGCGCGCGCTGCTGCTGCTTGATGATGCGCTCGAACTCTGTTACGACGTGGCAAAGCTGTCGCTGGGCCGCTCGGCGTTGCTCGATGCCGCTTTTGAGCGGGCCACCGTATACCGAGGCCGCCTGAAGCGGTTAAAAGAGACCAATCAGCCCGGCTTTAGCTACTGGTATGAGTGTACTTCCCGCAACTTCACCCTGGCGCTGACCCCGCTGACGGTGGCGGATAAGTTTAAAGAGGTGATGGCGCAAAAGTCCGGGAGCTGGATCTTCACCTCGGCGACGCTATCGGTCAATGACGATTTGCACCACTTTACCGATCGTCTGGGCATAGGCGACGCGCAAACGCTGCTGCTCCCCAGCCCCTTCGATTATGCCCACCAGGCGCTGCTGTGCGTGCCGCGCAATTTGCCGTTACCGAACCAGCCCGGCGCCGCGCGACATCTGGCGGCGATGCTCAAACCGCTGATTGAAGCCAACGACGGGCGCTGCTTTATGCTCTGCACTTCGCACGCCATGATGCGCGACCTGGCGGAACAGTTTCGCGCCACCATGACGCTGCCGGTTCTCCTGCAGGGAGAAACCAGCAAAGGCCAGCTTTTACAGCAATTCGTCAGCGCCGGAAATGCGCTGCTGGTGGCGACCAGTAGCTTCTGGGAAGGGGTGGACGTGCGCGGCGATGCGCTTTCTCTGGTGATTATCGACAAGCTGCCGTTCACCTCGCCGGACGATCCGCTGCTGAAAGCGCGGATGGAGGATTGTCGCCTGCGCGGCGGCGATCCTTTTGATGAGGTCCAGCTACCGGACGCGGTCATCACCCTCAAACAGGGCGTGGGGCGTCTGATTCGCGACATCGACGATCGCGGGGTCCTGGTTATCTGCGACAACCGTTTGGTTATGCGCCCCTATGGCGCCGTCTTCCTCGCGAGCCTTCCGCCTGCGCCGCGCACGCGCGATATCCGTCGGGCGGTGCGTTTTCTTGCGGTACCGTCGGCGAGGTAATCCGGCGCAAAATGTGGTAAGCTGCGCGCCATTTTGTCAATCTGCTAGAGCGAGAGCGCGACAACCCATGCGAATTTTAGCTATCGATACCGCCACGGAGGCCTGCTCCGCGGCGCTGTGGAATGATGGCACCCTCAGTGCTCATTTTGAAATCTGCCCCCGCGAACATACCCAACGTATCCTGCCTCTGGTGCAGGATGTCCTCAATGAAAGCGGCACGCTATTAACCGAGCTTGACGCGCTGGCCTTTGGCCGTGGGCCGGGCAGCTTCACCGGCGTGCGCATTGGTATCGGGATTGCACAGGGACTGGCGCTGGGGGCCGAACTGCCGATGATCGGCGTGTCCACGCTGGCAACTATGGCGCAGGGCGCATGGCGAAAAACCGGCGCCACCCGCGTGCTGGCCGCCATCGACGCCAGAATGGGCGAAGTTTACTGGGCGGAATATCAGCGCGATGAACAGGGCTTCTGGCACGGCGAAGAGAGTGAAGCGGTGCTGAAGCCGGAAGCGGTTCGCGAGCGTCTGCAGCAGATGGAGGGCGAGTGGGCTACCGTCGGCACCGGCTGGCAGGCGTGGCCGGATATGGCTACCGGCTGCGGCTTAACGCTTGCCGACGGCGAAATTGAGCTTCCTGACGCGCAGGATATGCTGCCGCTGGCTTGCCATCTGTTTACGGTGGGAAAAACCGTGGCCGTTGAACACGCTGAACCAGTTTATTTACGCAATGAAGTGGCGTGGAAGAAACTTCCTGGCCGCGAGTGAATCTCAGTAACTATATGTCTGAGAAGAAGGAAGGAGTCGCGTCATGGCGGGTCAAAAAACGGTAGTGCGTTGGTTAGTCGCGGCAGCAGTGGTTGCTGCGCTGAGCGGGTGCGCTTCGGTACCGGATGCCATTAAGGGCACCACCCCGACGCCGCAGCAGGATTTAGTCCGCGTGATGAACGCGCCGCAGCTGTATGTCGGTCAGGAAGCGCGCTTTGGCGGGAAGGTCGTCAGCGTGCAGAATCAGCAGGGTAAAACCCGCCTGGAAATTGCCACCGTTCAGCTTGACGGCGCCGCGCGTCCGGAGCTGGGCGAGCCGTCGCGAGGTCGTATCTTTGCCGACGTAAACGGTTTTATCGACCCGGTGGATTTTCGCGGGCAGCTGGTCACCGTGGTTGGCCCGATCGTCGGCGTCGTCGACGGTAAAGTCGGCAATACGCCGTATAAATTCATGCTGATGAACGCTACGGGCTACAAGCGCTGGAACGTTGTCCAGCAGGTGGTCATGCCGCCGCAGCCGATGATGGACCCGTGGATGTTCGGCCCGCGCCCGTGGGGCTACGGATACGGCGGCTGGGGCTGGTATAATCCCGGTCCTGCCGAAGTCAGAAACGTTGTAACTGAATGATTTTGTAGTTTTTGTAAGTTCAAAGAAACAGCGGCTGGTCCGCTGTTTCTTCGTTTTCAGTCAAATAAGAAAAATAAATAGTGACGCGCTTCGCAACCTGTAAAACGCCTAATTAATAAACTGGTACGCTGAGTTAATATAATGTTAACAAAATGTTTGTTGATCAGGGGCTGTGATGACGACGAATAACTATTTCAGAGGTGATGCAGTGAAAAAGGTTTGGCTAAACCGTTATCCCGCAGACGTTCCTGCGGAGATAAACCCTGACCGCTATCAATCCCTGGTTGAACTGTTTGAACACGCCGTCCGCCGCTATGCTGACCAGCCGGCCTTTATTAACATGGGCGAGGTGATGACCTACCGCAAGCTGGAGGAGCGCAGCCGCGCGTTCGCCGCTTATCTTCAGGAAGGGTTAGGCCTGCAAAAAGGCGACCGTGTCGCGCTGATGATGCCTAATCTGCTGCAGTATCCGGTGGCGCTGTTTGGTATCCTGCGCGCTGGCATGATTGTCGTGAACGTCAATCCGCTTTATACCCCGCGCGAACTGGAACATCAGCTTAACGACAGCGGCGCCGCCGCCATTGTGATCGTTTCCAACTTTGCGCATACCCTGGAAAAGGTGGTTGATAAAACCCAGGTCAAGCACGTGATTTTAACCCGCATGGGCGATCAGCTTTCCACGGCGAAAGGGACGCTGGTTAACTTTGTGGTGAAGTACATTAAACGGCTGGTGCCAAAATACCATCTGCCGGACGCCATCTCGTTTCGCAGCGCGCTGCAGCACGGTTACCGTATGCAGTACATTAAGCCGGAAATCGTCTCTCAGGATCTCGCTTTTCTTCAATATACCGGCGGCACAACCGGCGTGGCGAAAGGGGCAATGCTGACCCATCGCAATATGCTGGCGAACCTTGAGCAGGTGAACGGTACCTACGGGCCGCTGTTGCATCGCGGCAAAGAGCTGGTTGTTACCGCGCTACCGCTGTATCACATCTTTGCGCTGACCATGAACTGCCTGTTGTTCATTGAACTGGGCGGGCAAAACCTGCTGATCACCAACCCGCGCGACATCCCAGGCCTGGTCAAAGAGCTGGCGAAATATCCCTTCACCGCGATGACCGGAGTCAATACCCTGTTTAACGCGCTGCTTAACAACAAAGAGTTTCAGCAGCTCGACTTCTCTTCACTGCATCTCTCCGCCGGCGGCGGAATGCCGGTACAGCAGGTCGTTGCGGAGCGCTGGGTTAAGCTGACCGGGCAGTATCTTCTGGAAGGCTATGGCCTGACGGAGTGCGCGCCGTTGGTGAGCGTCAATCCGCACGATATCGACTATCACAGCGGCAGTATTGGCCTACCAGTGCCGTCCACCGAAGCGAAGCTGGTGGATGATGACGATAATGAAGTTGCGCCGGGAGAGCCGGGGGAGCTGTGCGTGAAAGGGCCACAGGTGATGCTGGGCTACTGGCAGCGCCCTGATGCTACCGCTGAAATCATTAAGGACGGCTGGCTGCATACCGGCGATATCGCGGTGATGGATGACGAGGGCTTCCTGCGTATCGTCGATCGCAAAAAAGATATGATCCTTGTCTCGGGCTTCAACGTCTATCCGAATGAAATCGAGGATGTGGTAATGCAGCATTCCGGGGTTCAGGAGGTTGCTGCGGTTGGCGTACCGTCCGGAAGCAGCGGTGAGGCGGTGAAAATTTTCGTGGTGAAGAAAGAGCCGACGCTGACGGAAGAGATGCTGATCGCTTTCTGCCGTCGCCAGCTGACCGGCTACAAGGTTCCGAAGCTGGTTGAGTTTCGCGATGAGCTGCCGAAATCCAACGTCGGGAAAATTTTACGTCGAGAACTGCGTGACGAAGCCCGTGCTAAAGTAGACAATAAAGCCTGAGCTAAGAGTGAATCGCCAGACGCCGGCTAAGCCGGCGTTTTTTATGGGCGCAAGTTAAGAGAGTATGATTTGAACTATCAGATGATCACCACCAACGATGGCCTTCGCGCCGTCTGTGAAGCGGCAAGCGCGGTTTCTGCCATCGCGCTGGATACGGAATTTGTCCGTACTCGTACCTACTACCCGCAGCTCGGTCTGCTCCAGCTGTTCGACGGCAACCAGGTCTCGCTGATTGACCCTCTGGTTATCACCGACTGGGAACCGATGCGTGAACTGCTGCTGAATAAAGATGTGACCAAATTTTTACATGCTGGCAGTGAAGATCTGGAAGTATTTCTTAATGCCTTTCATTTGATGCCTCAGCCGCTGATCGACACGCAAATTCTTGCCGCTTTTTGCGGTCGTCCGATGTCCTGGGGCTTTGCGTCGATGGTAGAAGAGTATACCGGCGTTGCGCTGGACAAGAGCGAATCTCGTACCGACTGGCTGGCGCGCCCGCTGACCGAACGCCAGTGCGTTTATGCCGCCGCCGACGTCTGGTACCTGCTGCCGATTGCCGGAAAGCTGATGGCTGAAACCGACAGCGCGGGCTGGCTTTCCGCCGCCCTGGATGAATGCCAGCTGATGCAGCAGCGTCGTCAGGAGATTCAGGATCCTGCCGAGGCGTGGCGCGACATTGGTAATGCCTGGCAGCTGCGCACTCGTCAGCTGGGCTGCCTGCAGCTGCTGGCGGAGTGGCGGCTGCGTAAAGCGCGCGAACGCGACCTGGCGGTCAACTTTGTTATCCGTGAAGAGCATTTGTGGAACGTGGCGCGCTATATGCCCACCAGCCTGGGGGAACTTGACAGCCTCGGACTCTCGGGCAGCGAGATTCGTTTCCACGGTAAGACGCTGATCGCCCTCGTCGAGAAGGCGCAGGCGCTGCCGGAAGAGGCGCTGCCAGAGCCGCTGCAAAATCTGATCGACATGCCCGGTTACCGCAAGCTGTTTAAGGATATCAAAGCGTTAGTTCAGACCGTAAGCGCCGAGAAGGGCGTGAGCGCGGAGCTGCTGGCTTCAAGGAGACAGATTAATCAGCTGCTGAACTGGCACTGGGGGCTAAAAAACGGCAACGGGCAGCCTGAACTGGTTTCCGGCTGGCGCGGTGAATTGATGGCCGATCGCCTGAATGCGCTATTAAGCGACTACCCGCGTTAGCGCCGATCGGCATAGTGAAAAAACCGGCTGCGCACAGCGTTGCCGGTTTTTTTTATACCTCAGGCTCAGGGCTTCGACTCTTCAGTTTCCGGCAGGGTCACGTTCAGCTCCAGAATCGAAATATCACCGTCTCTCTGCTCCAGCTGTACGCTGACCATCTCCGGGTCGATTTGCACGTATTTGCAAATCACCTCAAGAATGTCTTTACGCAACTGCGGAAGATAGTGCGGTTCAGCGTCGCCGCGACGGCGCTCCGCGACGATAATTTGCAGGCGCTCTTTCGCAATATTGGCCGTGTTCTTTTTCCGCGAGAGAAAAAAGTCGAGTAATGCCATAATTTATCCTCCGAACAGGCGTTTGAGGAAACCTTTCTTCTCTTCTTCTACGAAGCGGAAAGGGCGTTCTTCTCCGAGCAGACGTTCAACCGTATCGGCATAGGCTTTACCCGCGTCCGAGGCGTCATCCAGAATCACCGGCTCGCCCTGGTTTGACGCGCGCAGCACGGACTGATCTTCCGGAATCACGCCCACCAGATTGATGCGCAGAATTTCCAGCACGTCTTCCATGCTCAGCATGTCACCCTTGTTTACGCGGCCTGGGTTATAGCGCGTCAGCAGCAGGTGCTCTATAATTGGATCTTCGCCCCTTTCCGCGCGACGGGATTTGGAGGCCAGGATACCAAGGATACGGTCGGAGTCGCGAACGGAGGAGACTTCCGGGTTGGTGGTGATGATGGCTTCATCAGCAAAATACAGCGCCATCAGCGCACCGGTTTCGATGCCTGCAGGGGAGTCACAGACGATAAAATCAAAATCCATTTTTTTCAGTTCTTCGAGAACTTTGTCTACGCCTTCGCGGGTCAGGGCGTCTTTGTCACGCGTCTGGGAGGCCGGGAGAATATAGAGATTCTCCGTACGCTTATCTTTAATAAGCGCCTGGTTCAACGTGGCATCGCCCTGGATGACGTTGACGAAATCATAAACGACCCGGCGTTCACAGCCCATGATCAGGTCAAGGTTACGCAGGCCGATGTCGAAGTCGATAACGACCGTTTTCTTTCCCTTCTGGGCCAAACCAGTAGCGATGGCCGCGCTGGAGGTGGTCTTGCCAACGCCTCCTTTACCCGAAGTCACAACAATAATGCGTGCCATAGAAATTCCTTGTTAAAAAGGGATTAATTCAACGATTGAATCGTCAAAGCGCTGTCGTCTAAACGTAGACGGGCCGCTTTGCCATAAAATTCGGCCGGAATGTTATCACTCAGCCAGTATTCCCCCGCGATGGAAACCAGTTCCGCCGAGAGGTTGGTACAAAATATTTGGGCGTCTCTGTCGCCGCCTGCGCCAGCAAGCGCGCGTCCCCGCATCATGCCATATACATGGATGTTACCATCGGCGATAAGTTCAGCTCCGGCACTCACATGGTTTGTAACAATTAGATCACAGTGTGGCGCATAAATTCGCTGACCGGAACGTACCGGCTGATCAATCAAACGCGTTTTTGTGATCTGATTAACAGCTGGAGGTGGGGCAACGGGTTCAGGCGCAGCCTGGCGAGTCACTTTTTCTTTCCCTTCGGTTAATAAAGGGATCCCGGCGCGGTCAATTTCCGTTTTCAGCCGGGGAAGTTTACATCCGCTTACGCCCATAATACGCAGGCCGGTAGCCGCGATCGCCTCATGCAGAGGGCGCCAGTCGACGTCATCTTCAATGCTGCTGATATTCACCACCACGGGAGCGTGCCGTAAAAAGGCGGGAGCCTGGGCGATTTTGTCTTCTAACGCCTGACGAATAACCTCGGGATTTGCATCGTGCAAATGAACCACAGATAAGGTGAAGCTACTGCCCTTAAGTTCGATTGGCGTATTTGACATCCTGGCCTTACTCAATTTGCTGTTTATCACTCGCTGAAGTGCGGTGATATTCCGAAGACTAAAAGGCATGTTATAGTCACTCATATATTGAGGCAAGTGACCACAGGTCTAATTCCGAGTAAAACTATGTTTTGTGTGATCTATCGAAGTACTAAACGCGAGCAAACCTATTTATATGTCGAAAAAAAGGACGATTTCTCCCGCGTTCCTGACGAATTAATGTATAGCTTCGGTACGCCCAAACTGGCAATGATTCTACCGCTCGATGGACGAAAAAAACTCATTCACGCCGATTTGGAGAAAGTGAAACAGGCGCTCACCGATCAGGGCTATTACCTTCAGCTGCCTCCTCCGTCTGAAAATTTACTCAAGAAACACCTGGCGGAACAGGGGAATAAATCTGATTAACCCACAGAGGGAATATAATGTACCAACATCATAACTGGCAGGGTGCGCTACTGGATTATCCGGTAAGCAAAGTGGTTTGCGTTGGCAGCAACTATGCAAAACACATCAAAGAGATGGGCAGTGCGACGCCGGAAGAGCCGGTGCTGTTTATTAAACCTGAGACGGCGCTATGCGACATCCGCCAGCCGTTGGTGCTGCCTGAGGGGCTGGGGTCGGTGCACCATGAAGTTGAGCTGGCGGTACTGATTGGCGGTACGCTGCGCCAGGCGACGGAAGATCATGTGCTGAAAGCCATTGCCGGCTATGGCGTGGCGCTGGACCTTACCCTGCGCGATCTGCAGGGAAAACTGAAAAAGGCCGGTCAGCCGTGGGAGAAGGCCAAAGGCTTTGATAACTCCTGTCCTGTTTCAGGCTTTATTCCCGCCTCCGAGTTTCACGGCGACGCGCAGAGTACTCCGCTGAGTCTGAAGGTGAACGGCGAAGTGCGCCAGCAGGGTTCGACCGCCGACATGATCCATAAGATTGTGCCGCTCATCGCCTATATGTCGCGCTTTTTTACCCTGAAAGCCGGGGATGTGGTGCTGACCGGTACGCCGGAAGGCGTAGGGCCGCTGAGCAGCGGAGACGAGCTGGAAGTCGGTTTTAACGGCTTTTCGCTGACTACCCGCGTGCTGTAACGTCCGCTTGCCGCCTTCTCCGGGCGGCAAAACTTGCATCGGCGTGCCAGAGTGGTTATAAGGTGCACCCTGAACTGCAATGACGGACATCCCAATGAGCGAACAACCTTTCTGGCAACAAAAAACACTGGATGAAATGAGCGATGCGGAGTGGGAATCACTTTGCGATGGCTGCGGTCAGTGCTGCCTGCATAAGCTGATGGATGAAGATACCGACGAAATCTACTTTACCAACGTCGCCTGCCGTCAGCTCAATATCAAAACCTGCCAGTGTCGTAACTATGAGCGCCGCTTCGAGTACGAGCCGGATTGCATCAAGCTAACTCGCGACAATCTGCCTACGTTTGAATGGCTGCCGCCGACCTGCGCCTATCGTCTGCTGGCGGAAGGCCAGCCGCTGCCGCACTGGCATCCGCTGTTAACCGGTTCGAAGGCGGCGATGCATGGCGAACGCATCTCCGTTCGCCATATTGCGGTGAAAGAATCCACCGTGGTTGACTGGCAGGATCATATTTTAAATAAACCAGACTGGGCGCAGTAAGGCGCGCAGTTAGCCTTTCTTCGCGTGGAATAGTCCGCTTTCACCGTCGGCGTCATCTGCAACCCAAAAGTTAATATTGAACTGCGCGTCGTCGCTTAGCTCAATGCGGTGCCAGTACTGCGGCGGGCTGGTTGCGAACTGGCCAGCATTGATAACGACTTTTGCCTCAGGCTCTGTCGCCTGTTCATCGGCGAAACCATAGTAGGTTACCGTCCCTTCCATTACGCAAAGCTGGCCGAAAACACCCGCTGCGGTGTTGTGGTGCGTCAGCAAAGCGGCGGGTACGTTCTGTTTGGTAAAGAATGGGGTGGAGCGTTTTACCTTCCAGCTAGCGGGAATACGCAAATGAGACATCATGTGCTCCTTAGTTAACATTTATAAGATGTATTTAATATGCAACTTTATAGCGGCAACGTCAACGCGCAGGCAAAAAAAACGCTCCCGGAGGAGCGCTTTATGAACAATCGGTCTTAGCGACCAAACAGATCGCGCTTTTTAGGTTTAAACGGCTGAGCGATAAGCACCAGTACACCGACCACCAGATAGGCTGAGAAGATGCCGACCAGCCACTGCGGCATTTCCAGCGTCAGGAATTCCCACTGGCGTACGGAGCAGTCACCGGTAGCGACAAACACCTGAGGCAGCCATTTATCCAGCGGCAGCCACGTTGGGAAACGAGCGGCGAAATCGCAGGTCTGGAAGGGGGAAGGGTGAAGCTGAATCATGGTGTGTTCCCATGACAGCTGCAGCCCGCGCAGGGCGCTGTAGAGCCAAATCACAATCGCGACGTAGCGCAGAGGGGTTTTTGGCGCAATGGCGCCGACGATACCTGCACCCATCACGCCAAATAGCGCGCAGCGCTCGTAAATACACAGTACGCACGGCTGCAGCAGCATCACGTGCTGGAACCATAACGCCACCAATTCAAGAATAAACGCGGTTAGCGCCATCAGGAGCCAGGCACCGCGTCCCCTTGAGCACTGGTTTAAATATCGCAACATAATCATTTCCCTGGAACATGCTAAATCATGGCAGTGTAAACGAAAACCGTAGCGACGCCAGCAGCTAGTCTGAAAATATTACGTAAACGAATATGGAATGCCCGGCGTTTTGAGCCGGGCATGGATGATTTTATTTCAGCAGCTGCGGCGTCACCAGCCAACCGTGCTCCAGCATCCACTGGGTGGCCGGCATCAGGGTAAACTCGACGCAGGCCAGGCCGACGAGGGTCAGGACGAGAGTATAGGGCAGCGCCATCCACACCATCCGGCCATAGGAGAGGCGAATCAGCGGGGCCAGCGCGGAAGTCAGCAGGAACAAAAAAGCAGCCTGGCCGTTCGGCGTAGCGACCGATGGCAGGTTGGTGCCAGTATTGATCGCCACCGCCAGCAGCTCGAACTGCGGCAAACTGATGGTACCCTGCTCCAGCGCGGACTTGACCTCGTTGATATAGACGGTTCCGACGAAGACGTTATCAGAAATCGACGACAGCAGACCGTTAAACAGATAAAACAACGATAGCTGGGCGTGCGGCGATGCCTGAAGAACGAACTCGATCACCGGGGCAAAAAGGTGCTGGTCAATAATAACCGCCACCACGGCAAAGAAGACCGTCAGTAGGGCGGTAAACGGCAGGGCTTCGGTGAAGGCTTTGCCGATAGCGTGTTCATCGGTGATGCCGGAGAACGTTGTCGCCAGCACAATCACCGACAGGCCGATCAGGCCGACTTCCGCAAGATGCATCGCAAGGGCGATAATCAGCCAGACGCCGATAAGTCCCTGAGCGATAAGACGCAGGCGATCCTGACGACTGCGGCTCTGGCGGCTGCGATCGTCAAAATCCTGTAGCACTTTGCGCACGGTTGGCGGCAGCGGTTCGCCGTAGCCAAACAGGCGGAATTTCTCCAGCAGCAGACAGGTGATTAGTCCGCATACCAGCACCGGCAGGCTAACCGGCAGCATACGCATGAAGAATTCGCCGAAGTGCCAGCCTGCCGCCTTGGCGATGATCAGGTTCTGCGGCTCGCCGACCATAGTCATCACGCCGCCGAGCGCGGTGCCGACCCCGGCATGCATCATCAGGCTGCGCAAGAAGCCGCGGAACTGCTCCAGGACATCGCGATAGTGCTGCTCAATATGGCTGTCGTCGAGCATATTGTCATCATCCGGCCGCGCCGAAGCGACTTTGTGGTAAATACCGTAGAAGCCGACGGCAACGCTTATCACCACTGCGACAACGGTCAACGCGTCGAGGAAGGCGGAGAGGAAAGCGGATGCGACGCAAAACGCCAGCGACAGCAGCATCTTGCTACGAATGCCAAGCAACAAGCGGGTGAAGATGAACAGCAGCAGCTGCTTCATGAAGTAGATCCCCGCGACCATAAACATTAGCAGCAGCAGGACTTCAAGATTACTGGCCACCTCTTCGCGGATATGCCCCGGGGTGGTCATGCCGATAAATACCGCTTCAATGGCCAGCAGGCCGCCTGGCAGCAGGGGATAGCACTTGAGCGCCATCGCCAGGGTGAAGATAAATTCGATAACCAGCAGCCATCCGGCAATAAACGGATGCAGATAAAAGACCAGCGGATTAACAATTAAGAAAATGATGAGAGCGAGTTTGTACCAGTCCGGGGACTGGCCAAGAAAATTGCGCCACAGGGCGCGGCCATAAGACATTTCTACGACAGACATCCTTTCTCCGTCAAATTCTGAAACATGATTTTATGCGTAACTATACGCAAGATTACCAGTTGCGCAAAACGAGACGCAACTTTCTTCGCATCACATTCTTTAGCAACAGAAAATGTGAAATGAAAAGTGGAAAATGAAACGGCGATCCCTTTTTAATTACTTTCTGGCGCTATCTGCCTTATGGCCGCTCTGGTATGATGAGTCGAATAGCAACGCTGTGTAATGGAAATCTTATTATGGTCATTAAGGCGCAAAGCCCTGCGGGTTTCGCTGAAGAGTACATCATTGAAAGTATCTGGAATAACCGTTTTCCCCCTGGTTCAATTCTTCCCGCTGAACGTGAACTTTCTGAACTGATTGGTGTTACCCGTACAACCTTACGTGAAGTGTTGCAGCGTCTGGCCCGCGATGGCTGGTTAACCATTCAGCATGGTAAACCGACAAAGGTGAACAATTTCTGGGAAACTTCAGGTTTGAATATTCTTGAAACCCTGGCGCGTCTCGACCATGACAGCGTACCGCAGCTGATTGATAATCTGCTGTCCGTGCGTACCAATATTTCGACCATTTTCATCCGTACCGCTTTTCGTCAGCATCCGGATAAGGCGCTGGAGGTACTGGCGAGCGCGCGTGAAATTGAAGACCACGCCGATGCGTTTGCCGAGCTGGATTACAATATCTTCCGCGGTCTGGCGTTTGCCTCAGGCAATCCCATTTATGGTCTGATCCTCAACGGTATGAAAGGCTTATATACCCGTATCGGTCGCCACTATTTTGCCAATCCGGAAGCGCGCAGCCTGGCGCTCGGCTTCTATCATCAGTTGGCTAAAGTTTGTGAAGAGGGCCTGCATGAGCAGGTTTATGACATCGTACGCCGCTACGGCCGCGACAGCGGTGAGATCTGGCATCGTATGCAGAAGAATCTACCGGGCGACTTAGCGATTAATATGCGTTAAGCCCACGGAATGAATAAAAAACGCCCGGTGCTTTTACCGGGCGTTTTGCTTTTCAACGGCTACAGCGGGTTCTGCCGCGGCGGGGTGCGTTCCAGCAACTCGACGCTGCCATCGGCGTTTTGCTGCTCCAGAAGAACGTCAAATCCCCACAGGCGGTGAACGTGCTTAAGCACCTCACGGCGGCCTTTATCCAGCGGCACGCGGTTGTGCGGCACGTAGCGCAGGGTGAGCGAGCGGTCGCCGCGCAGGTCCACATTCCATACCTGAATGTTTGGCTCGAGGTTGCTCAGGTTGTACTGCGCTGAAAGTTTGGAACGAATCTCACGATATCCCTCTTCATTATGAATTGCGGATATTTCGAGATAGTTGTTGTGATCGTCATCCAGCACGGTAAAGAAGCGGAAGTCGCGCATGATTTTTGGCGACAGGAACTGGCTGATAAAGCTTTCATCCTTAAAGTCGCGCATCGCGAAGTGCAGAGTTTCAAGCCAGTCAGAGCCGGCAATATCCGGGAACCAGTATTTGTCCTCTTCCGTCGGCGACTGACAAATACGTTTGATATCCTGGAACATGGCGAACCCCAGCGCGTAGGGGTTAATACCGCTATACCACTGGCTGTTGTATGGCGGCTGGAACACCACATTGGTGTGGCTGTGCAGGAACTCCAGCATAAAGCGCTCCGTCACTTTACCTTCATCATAAAGGTGATTCAGGATGGTGTAGTGCCAGAAAGTCGCCCAGCCTTCGTTCATCACCTGAGTCTGCTTCTGCGGATAAAAATACTGGCTGACCTTGCGCACGATGCGCAGGATCTCACGCTGCCACGGCTCCAGCAGCGGCGCGTTTTTCTCCATGAAATAGAGCAGATTTTCCTGCGGTTCAGAAGGGTAGCGACGCGCGGCTTCGATGGTTTTTTCCTCTTCTCGCTTCGGTAGCGTGCGCCACAGCATATTCACCTGGCTTTGCAGATACTCTTCCCGGCTTTTTTGCCGCGCCTTCTCCTCCTGCAGCGAGATTTTTTGCGGGCGTTTATAGCGGTCAACGCCGTAATTCATCAGGGCATGACAGGAGTCGAGCAGTTTTTCAACTTCATCAACGCCGTAGCGCTCTTCACATTCGGTGATGTATTTCCGCGCGAAGATGAGATAGTCAATGATTGAGCTGGCATCGGTCCAGCTGCGAAAGAGATAGTTATTTTTGAAAAACGAGTTATGCCCGTAGCAGGCGTGCGCCATCACCAGCGCCTGCATGGTAATGGTGTTCTCTTCCATCAAATAGGCAATACAGGGGTTGGAGTTAATGACGATTTCGTAAGCCAGCCCCTGTTGGCCGTGCTTATAGGCCTGTTCGGTCTCGATGAATTTTTTACCGAACGACCAGTGCGGATAGTTAATCGGCATCCCGACGCTGGAGTAGGCATCCATCATCTGTTCGGAAGTAATGACTTCGATTTGGTGCGGATAGGTGTCAAGACGGTACAGTTTCGCCACCCGATCGACTTCTGCCAGATAGGTCTCCAGCAGCTCAAAAGTCCAGTCGGGTCCATCGCTTAAACGGGTTGTGTCCTTGTTCATGGAATCAATCGTAGCCATTAGCGCGCCCTCGTTGTTGATGGTTCTCTCTGTACGGAAAACCTCTAAACAAGCATAGAACACGGCGTCGCAAACTGCGTCTATCCGCATTTCCTTTCTTCGCGATTTCACAATCTTAAAGGCGCTGTTTTGCGCTTTAATCAGAATTTTATTCTGTAGAAAAATGAGGCGCAGCAGGAGATGGTAAAGCGACGGGGTCAGCGCTGGCGCAGAATCCTGTGAGATAAGTCACCATAAATAAAGCGTATGTTGAATAATATTTTCATCTGAGTTATCAATTTGTAATCAGATGATTGTTCTTTAACGATTACGGAGCCGCTATGCGCGTCGTCATACTGGGAAGTGGGGTTGTAGGAGTCGCAAGCGCCTGGTATTTAAGCCAGGCAGGACATGAAGTGACGGTTATCGACCGTCAGCCGGGACCGGCCGAAGAGACCAGCGCCGCTAACGCCGGGCAGATCTCCCCCGGCTACGCCGCGCCCTGGGCGGCGCCGGGCGTCCCCTTGAAGGCGATTAAATGGATGTTCCAGCGCCACGCTCCGCTGGCTATCGGTCTGGATGGCACCCAGTTCCAGCTGAAATGGATGTGGCAGATGCTGCGCAACTGCGACACTCGCCACTATATGGAAAATAAAGGACGAATGGTGCGCCTGGCCGAGTACAGCCGCGACTGCCTGAAAGCGCTGCGCGAGAGCACCGGTATTCAGTATGAAGGGCGCCAGGGTGGTACGCTCCAGCTATTCCGCACTGACAAGCAGTTCGAGAACGCGACCCGCGATATTGCGGTGCTGCAGGATGCGGGCGTGCCTTACCAGCTGCTGGAAGCGAATCGCCTGCTGGAAGTTGAGCCGGCGCTGGCAGAAGTGAGCCATAAGCTCACGGGCGGTTTGCGCTTACCTAATGATGAAACCGGCGACTGCCAGCTCTTCACCACTCGTCTGGCCCGAATGGCGGAGCAGGCGGGCGTGACTTTCCGTTTTAATACTCCGGTGGATGAACTGCTCTATGAAGGGGATCTCATCTCGGGTGTGAAGTGCGGCGCTGAAATTATTAAAGCCGATGCGTACGTTATGGCATTCGGATCCTATTCGACGGCCATGCTGAAAGGGCGGGTGGATATTCCGGTCTATCCCCTGAAAGGCTATTCGCTGACGATCCCCATCGCGGAAGAGGACGGCGCGCCGGTTTCGACTATCCTTGATGAAACCTACAAAATCGCCATCACCCGTTTCGACAGGCGTATTCGCGTTGGTGGAATGGCGGAAATTGTTGGATTTAATAAAGAACTGCTGCAGCCGCGGCGTGAAACCCTGGAGATGGTAGTGCGCGATCTGTTCCCGCGCGGCGGCCACGTTGAACAGGCAACCTTCTGGACCGGACTGCGTCCGATGACTCCGGACGGTACGCCGGTGGTGGGGCGTACGGGGTATAAAAATCTGTGGCTCAACACCGGCCACGGCACGCTGGGATGGACCATGGCCTGTGGTTCAGGGCAGCTGATTAGCGACCTGATCTCCGGACGCACGCCGGCGATCCCGTATGACGATCTTGCCGTCGCCCGCTACGGACGCGGCTTTACGCCGGCCCGCGCTCAGCATCTGCATGGCGTTCACAATTAACAAGGAGCTTTCATGTCTCGTCCTGTAAAGGCCAGCATTGATATGTCAGCCTTACGCCAGAATCAACAAATTGTTCGCCGCGCGGCGCCCGGCTCGCGCCTGTGGGCGGTGGTCAAAGCCAATGCGTATGGCCACGGTCTGGCAAGGGTCTGGAATGCGCTTAGCGCCGCAGACGGTTTCGCGATGCTGAATCTTGAAGAGGCGATACTGCTGCGTGAGCTGGGCTGGAAAGGGCCGATACTGCTGCTGGAAGGCTTTTTTCATGCCGATGAGCTGGCGTTATTTGATAAATACCGCTTGACCACCAGCGTGCACAGTAACTGGCAAATTAAGGCCCTTCAGCAGGCGAAGCTGCATGCGCCGCTTGATATTTACGTCAAGGTGAATAGCGGGATGAACCGGCTGGGGTTTATGCCGGATCGTCTGCAAATCGTCTGGCAGCAGCTGCGAGCGCTCAGCAACGTCAGTGAAATGACGTTGATGTCGCATTTTGCCGAAGCCGAAAATCCGGATGGCATCGCGGAGCCGATGCGGCGCATTGAGCAGGCGGCGGAAGGGCTGGATTGCCCGCGCTCGCTGGCGAACTCGGCGGCCACCTTGTGGCATCCGGAGTCGCATTTTAACTGGGTGAGGCCGGGGATCGTGCTTTATGGCGCTTCGCCTTCCGGCCAGTGGCAGGATGTGGCCAATACCGGGCTGAAACCGGTCATGACGCTAAGCAGCGAAATTATCGCCGTGCAGAATCTGAAAGCCGGTGAAGCGGTTGGATACGGCGCAACCTGGCGCACGGCTGAGGAGCGGCGAATCGGCATCGTTGCCTGCGGCTATGCCGACGGCTACCCGCGCTTAGCGCCCAGCGGAACGCCGGTGCTGGTTGATGGCGTCCGCACCGTAACGGTCGGGCGTATCTCAATGGATATGCTGGCGGTGGACCTGACAACCTGCCCGCAGGCAGGCATTGGCGCGCCGGTCGAGCTATGGGGTAAAGAGATCAAAATTGACGATGTCGCAGCCTCCTGCGGCACCGTCGGATATGAATTAATGTGCGCCCTTGCGCCGCGCGTGCCGGTTGTGACAGTGTAACCTGAACCGAGGCGGATCACTCCGCCTCATCTTCCGCCATCCGTACGCCAACCCGCAGAACGTGATCCTCTTCTTTTTCCGCCACCGTCCACACCATGCCGGCAAATTCCACCTGGTCGCCGACAACCGGGGCTGCGCCTAACAGGTGCTGTATGACGTCACCCAGCGACTGCTGACGATCGCGAAACTCTTCTCCCCCGTCAATGCCGTAAATCTGCGCCACGTCGGCGAACCTGGCGCTGGCATCGAGAATAAAATCACCGAAGAAGCGCTGATCGAGCGCCACCGGCGGCGACTGGCTGAACAGTTTACCCAGCGCGGGTAAATCGCGTTCGCGGCCAATCACGCAGAGAATATCGCCTTCCAGCAGGCGGGTGCTGCCGGTGGGGTGCAGCAGAGCGTTATCGCGGAATAGCGCGGCAATCCGCGTTTCCGGCGGCATATGCAGGTCGCGCAGCGCCGCGCCGACGCACCATTTCTCCGCGCTCAACTGATAGACAAACTGCTCCCACGGATTTTCCGGATGGATATCCAGCCCGACGCGTGAGATGGGCGATCCGACCGGTGGCACCACTACTTTGGCTTTTTTGGCCGCCCAGGAGAGCGACGTACCCTGTAAAAGCAGCGAGACCAGCACCACGAAGAAAGCCACGTTAAAGAACAGGCGCGCATTCTCCAGGCCCGCCATCATCGGAAAGACGGCGAGAATAATCGGCACCGCGCCGCGCAGACCCACCCAGCTGATAAATATGCGCTCGCGCAGGTTAAAGCCGCGAAACGGCAGCAGGCCGGCGAATACCGACAGCGGACGGGCGATGAAAATCATCCACATCGACAGAATGAGCGCCGGGATGGCGATGGGCCACAGGTCTGACGGCGTGACCAGCAGGCCGAGCACCAGGAACATGGCGATCTGCGCCAGCCACGCCAGCCCGTCAAAGTTTTGCAGAATGCCGTGGCGGTTGCGAATCGGCCGGTTGCCCAGCAGGAAGCCGCACAGGTAGACCGCGAGGATGCCGCTGCCGTCCAGCGAGGTGGTGGCGGCGAAAATCATGATCCCGCCGCTCAGCGCCAGCAGGGGGTAAAGCCCGGCGGGCAGCACAATGCGGTTAATCATCTGTAGCAGCAGATAGCCGCCGCCGAGACCGATGGCGATACCTAAGCCAAACTGCTGGACGATATGCACCAGGAACATCCAGCTCAGGCCGGTTTCATGCTGCTGAATCATCTCGATAAGCGTAATGGTCAGGAACACGGCCATCGGGTCGTTGCTGCCGGATTCAATTTCCAGCGTTGAGCCGACGCGTTCGTTTAGCCCTTTTCCGCCGAGCAGAGAGAACACCGCTGCGGCATCCGTCGAGCCGACAATCGCGCCGATCAGCATGCCTTCAATCAGGTCGAGTTTAAACAGCCAGGCCGCCATGAGTCCGGTCAGGGCCGAGGTAATTAACACCCCGACCGTGGCAAGCGACAGCGCGGGCCAAAGCGCTACGCGAAAGGAGCTGGCCTGGGTGCGCATCCCGCCGTCAAGCAGAATGACCGCCAGCGCCAGGTTACTTACCATGTAGGCGAAAGGGTAGTTGTCAAACGGAATGCCGCCGATACCGTCAATACCCGCCAGCATCCCAATGGCTAAGAAGATAACCAGAATCGGGATGCCGAGGCGTGAGGAAAAGGAACTTAATAAGATGCTACAGGTTACTAAAACAGAACCCAGGATAAACAGACTGATGACCGCAGCGGCGTCCAATGTTGACGTACTCCTTACCGGCGTGAAGATAAATTAAAAACTACACCATTTTAACAATCCGACGCCGATCAGGATATGCGTTAGAGGAATTTTTATTCTGTCAGTACCGGGTGGCCGCTGATGCTCAACGTCGTGGCAGAGGCGTTGTTGACCAGCAATGCTCTGGCGCCAAGCGGTAGGGTGACCGTGCGCTGCTCGTGGCCAAAATCCAGGCCGCTGATGACCGGAATGTTAAGCTGCTGGCGAAGGTAGTCGTATACCATCGGCAGATCGTATCCGGCATCGTAGTCGTTGGCGACAGCGCCGGTAAAGCTGCCGAGGATAATCGCTCGCTGGCGCGCCAGAATACCGCTATTAAGCAGCTGCAAGAGCATACGCTCAACGCGGAAGGGATGCTCGTTAATATCCTCCACAACCAGAACCCCGTCGCTAATCTTCGGCATCCACGGGGTACCGATAAGCGAGGTCAGCATCGCCAGGTTGCCGCCCCATAGCGTGCCGCTGGTGCGACAGTCGGGCCCCTCGCCGTGCCATTCAAGCGTAAACGTCGGGTTGCGCAGGGCCTGCCAGAAATGGTGTTCGGTAAATTCATTAAGCGCTTCGGCGCCAAAGTTTCCCGCCAGCATCGGCCCGCTAAAAGTGATTATGCTACCCTTTGCCAGCAGGCCCATCTGGATGGCGGTGAAATCGCTGTGGCCGCAAATGAGCAGCGGATCCCGCTGCTGACGGGCAATGAGCCCCTGCCAGTCAATTTGCGGCAGCAGGCGAGTCGCGCCGTAGCCGCCGCGTACCGCCAGCACGATACGGTTTTTGCCGTCGAGGGCGGCGAGCTGGTTAATATCGGCAAGGCGTTGGTTCTCAGTCCCGGCAAAGCGCAGCGCCCGGCGGGGAATGACTTCCTGGTGCGCCACCTGATGCCCGGCCTCCTGCAGACGTTGCACGCCGCGATTCGCCGCCTCCTGGTTGATGCAATAGCCGGAGGGGGCGATGAGATAAAACTGAGACATGACAATTCCTTGCTAAGAATGAAAGGGTTATCATGCCGCCTGGAGCGTTTATTGTCATCTCCGTGCGGCAAACTTCAGCCAATAAGGATAGATGTGTGAAATTGAGATGGTGTGTTTTTTTATTTGTATTGTTGGCCGGTTGTAGTTCAAAACACGATTATCGTAACCCGCCGTGGAATCCGGAAGTCCCGGTTAAGCGGGCGATGCAGTGGATGCCAATCAGCGAAAAAGCCGGCGCGGCGTGGGGCGTTGATCCCCAGCTGATTACCGCCATTATCGCCATTGAATCCGGCGGCAACCCGACGGTGGTCAGCAAATCCGGCGCGGTTGGCCTGATGCAGCTGAAACCCTCAACGTCCGGGCGCGATGTTTACCGGCGGATGGGCTGGAGCGGCGATCCTTCGGTGAGCGAACTGAAAAATCCCGAGCGTAATATTTCTATGGGGGCGGCCTACCTTAGCATTCTCGAGAACGGTCCGCTGGCGGGGATTAAAGATCCGCAGGTGATGCGCTATGCGGTGGTGGTTTCCTACGCCAACGGCGCGGGCGCGCTGCTGCGCACCTTCTCGTCTAATCGCCAGGATGCGATTGAGGAGATTAACGATATGGACGCCGATGATTTCTTTGAGCACGTGGTGAAGAAACATCCGGCACCGCAGGCCCCGCGCTATATCTGGAAGCTGCAGAAAGCGCTGGACGCCATGTAACGGGCGCTCCCCACTGGCTTAGCTTGCCGGGGGTCATCAGCCCAGCCGATTCAGGGACAGTAAAGTGAGAAAGACGCGCGGCGGAGTTCCGCCGCGCGAAGGTTCACTGCGCGGCTTTTTTCTCCTCAACCGCAGCAGGCTGCGCCGAGCCGATATCGTCATTCGCCGCCGGGCGCGCGGTAGGCACGGAATCGCACGGCTTCTCTTTCGGGCACACCAGGTCCAGCATCTTCAGCGTGACGCCGTTGGTCCAGCCAAAGCCGTCCTGTAGCGGATACTCGCCGCCTCCGCCGCCGGTTCCCGTCGAACTGACATCATATTTTTCCACCAGCTTCTGTTTGCTGTCGTAAGTGTGCTGGACGTTGCTCAGGAAACGCCAGCTTACCTCCATCGCGATTTTTTGCTGGCCATATTTTTGCAAACCCTCCGCCGCGACCCACTGCAGCGGCGCCCAGCCGTTGGGGGCGTCCCACTGCTGGCCGCTATTCACCGTAGTGGTGGTCAGGCCGCCGGGCTTAAGTAGCCGCGTTTCGGTGGCGGCGGCGACTTTCGCAGCGCGTTCGCTGGAGGCGGCGTTGACGTACAGCGGGAACAGCGCCGCGGCGGTCAGCTGATTGCGCACCTTATGACTTTTAAGGTCGTAATCGGCGTACCAGCCCTCTTTATCATTCCACAGGTAGTTTTCCAGCGCTTTCTGGCGGGCATTGGCTAACGCGTCATACTTCGCGGCTTTGGTCGAATCTCCCGCCGCTTTGCTGGCGCGAGCGATGGCTTTTTCCATATGGAACATCAGCGAGTTTAAATCGACCGGAACAATAGAGGTGGTACGGATAGTGCCGAGCTGCTGCGGGTTATCCATCCAGCGTGAGCTAAAGTCCCAGCCGGATGCCGCGGCAGAGCGCAGATCGCGGTAGATTTCAGTCGCCGGACGATTGGGGTTATTTTTGGCGGTGGTCACATCGTCCAGCCAGGATTCCGGGCGCGGCGTGTCGTTATCATCCCAGTAGCGGTTGAGCAGCGCGCCGTCGGCCATGCGCACCACGCGCTTGCTGGCGCTGCCGGGCTGAAGCGCCTCAGCGCCATCCATCCAGTACTGATACTCTTTCTCCATCTGCGGCAGCCATTTCTTGAGTGCCTCGTCGCCATCATGGGTGGCCAGCAGTTCAACCATAAACGGGAAGAAAGGCGGCTGCGAACGGCTCAGATAGTAAGTGCGGTTGCCGTTGGGAATATGACCCCAGGCGTCGATCTCGGCGGCAAAGTTGGTCACCATATCTTCGATTTTATCCCAGTGGCCGCTCTCAGCCAGGCCAAGCATGGTGAAGTAGCTATCCCAGTAATAGACTTCGCGAAAGCGTCCGCCGGGCACCACGTAAGGTTTTGGCAGCGGTAGCAGCGAATCCCATTTTTCTACTTCAACGGTACTGCGGGTCAGCACTGGCCAGAGTCCATTGATATGCTGGCGCAGGGTTTGCCCTTTTGGCGGAACGTACTGGTCGTTTTCCTGAGGCAGGGTAAAGTTAAGCTCGACAAAGTGCCGCAAATCAAAGCTGGTCTGATTTTTCTGCATACGATAATCGGCAAGGATCATCAGCGGATCGCCGTTAGGGATGGCGTCAGCGAACGTTTTCTGGTCAGAGAAAAGTTTGGCGCTTTGCACGTCGTTAAACAGCGGCCCGAGCAGGATATCGGGCGATTGCGGGATAGGGCGGGTCTCTTCAGCCTGAGCCGTCAGCGTCGCCAGAGCGACAAATGCGCCCCCGAGCGCCAGACGAAGGGTTGCGGGGCGACGGGAAACCGGACTCGTCATAAATTGTTCTCCTTATCATTGCAGACTATGTGCCACTGCATTCGGCCATCAGAAAACCTTAGACGAATATCCGCCGCTGCGCGTGTCCGAGGTAACATTTTAAGTGAAAACAGAGTATTTACCGGGCATCGCTCTGTTCCGCGCCGACAAAATATTGGCGATTAAAACAGTGCTGTCTTGTATGGTACTTCGGGGGGCGCTGAATATCTGGTAATTGATAAAAAACATAATCCGTGAATAAGAAAAATAAATAGACAAGCGGCATGGTATTCCTATATGGCATTTTTATCGGCTCATCCCTGTCGCCTGAAAAAAGTTAGCGAAGTATTAAAACATGTGATCTGCCAAACAAAAAACCGGGTTCTAATACCATTGAAGGCTGACAGGATCACATAAATAAAAAAACATAAATAATTAATAAAAAAACATAATGGCATCTGTAGGAGGGAAAAGTAAAAAATGCAGACTTTACAGAAACCGGTTTCATTTTTTCGTAAAGGAGTGATGTATGTCTGCTGGCGACAAAATTTCTGTCAGAGAAAAAGTAGGTTACAGCCTGGGGGACGCAGCGAGCCATATTGTATTTGACTCCTCCGTTGCCATCTTAGCCTACTTCTATACCGATATTTATGGTCTACCGCCCGCCGTGATGGGGACGATGTTTTTGCTGGTTCGTCTGCTGGATGCGATTACCGATCCGATTATGGGGGCGATTGCGGATGCCACCTCAACCCGCTGGGGGCGCTTTCGTCCTTGGCTGCTGGCGATATGCGTCCCCTTTGCGGTGAGCTGCGTGCTGGTTTATTCCATTCCATCTTTCTCTGACTCGGGAAAAATTGTTTACGCCGTGGCGGCATATATATTCATGACACTGATGTATACCGCGATAAATATCCCTTACTGCTCGCTGGGCGCGGCGCTGACTTCCGATCCGCGTGAAAGCCTCTCTCTGCAATCCTGGCGTTTTGCCATCACGCCGATTGGCGGTGCGCTGGGTACCGCGTTTATTTTACCGCTGGCTGATCTTCTTTATCCGGGCGATCGGGCGACGGGTATTCAGGTCTCCATGGCGATATTTGGCGTTATAGGCTGCCTGATGTTTGTCGTCTGTTTCGCGACCACTAAAGAGCGCGTTCAGCCGATTAAAGAAGAAAATCTGAATATTGCCCGCGACGTGAAAATTCTCTTTCGTAACGATCAGTGGCGTATTCTTTCCGTTTACAATTTTATGATGCTGGTCGCCGTGGTGATTCGCGGCGGGGCGGTGGTATATTACGTCAATAGCGTGCTGAATAAAGGTGCGGACGTTATTACACTATTCATGCTCGGCGGGATGTTTGCCTCCATGCTGGGTTCGGTGCTGGCAAAACCGTTTGGTACGCGTTTCTGTAAGGTCAGACTCTCTTTCTGGATTAATCTCGTCACCGCTGCGCTGGGGGTCGTGTGCTTTATTGTACCGGTGCAGTATTGGCTTCTGGTGCTTGGGGTCCATATTCTGATCTCCATTATTCAGGGCGGTAACGGCGCGCTGCAGTGGTCGATGATTACCGATGTGAACAACTACGGCGAATGGAAAACCCAGCGGCGTATTACCGGTATGAACGTTGCGGCCAATATCTTTGTGATAAAACTGGGCGTCGCCGTCGGTGGGGCGATCCTTGGCTGGATATTAGCCTATTACCATTACGCCGCTAACACCACGGTACAGCCGGCTTCCGCCGTACAGGGGGTGGTGCTGTTATTCACGCTGGTACCTTCTGTTTTTTATGTTCTTACCGCAGTCTCTATTAAATTCTATGGCTTAACTGAAAATAGAATGAACGGCATCGTTGATGATTTGAAAAACGGAACTTTTGCTGAATCCTGATTAAACACTAAAAAAGTGCAAGGGCTATCTGATTTATTGCCTCCGGATAGCCCGGTGGTATCCGGGATGACATATACAATAACGTAATTAGGGATGTTAAAAATGAAAGTGAAATATATCGCTCTGGTTATGAGTGCCGTATTTTCTGGCGGTCTGCTGGCCGCCCAAAATAATAACTCTGTGGATATTGAAAAACGGTTAGCACAGCTTGAACAGCGTTTAATTAACGCTGAACAGCGGGCCGCCGATGCGGAAGCGAAAATTCAGACGCTAACCCAGCAGCAGAACGTGGCGGCGAAAAATGCGCCAACCGTGAAGGTCGAGTCTGCGGAGCCCGTCGCACCGGGCGCGGCGCCAACGAAACTGACGCTCTCTGGCTATGGGGATATCAAGTTTTACGGCGATGTCGAATTCAACATGGACGGCGCCAGCAGCAGCGGTAGCCTGACGTCGGTAAAAACCTCTTCGAATAAAAACTGGGCGCCGGGTACTAAAGAACGTTGGGATATTAACGGCCGTATTCTGCTGGGCTTCGATGGTATGCGCAAAATGGATAACGGCAATTTCGCCGGTTTCTCCGCCCAGCCGCTGGCCGATATGACCGGTAAGATGAACCTTGATGATGCGGTATTCTTCTTTGGCCGGGAAGATGACTGGAAGGTCAAAGTTGGTCGTTTCGAAGCCTACGATATGTTCCCGCTGAATCAGGATACGTTTGTCGAATACTCCGGCAACACGGCTAACGACCTTTATAGCGATGGCTACGGCTATATTTACATGATGAAAGAGGGCCGCGGCCGTAGCAGCAGCGGAGGCAACTTCCTGCTCAGTAAAACGATAGATAACTGGTATTTCGAACTTAATAATCTGGTGGAAAATGGCAGCACGCTGTTCCGGGACTCCAGCTATCACGGCAATAACCTGGAAAATGAGAAAAACGTTGCCTATTTACGTCCGGTGATTGCGTGGAATAGCGGTCGCTTCTCTACCGCCGTCGCGATGGAAAAGAACGTCGTGAAGAATGCTTACGGTTATTACGACAATCGCGGCAGTTGGATCGACCAGTCGGACCGCACCGGCTATGGCTTGACGATGTCATGGAATGGACAAAAAACCGATCCGGAAGATGGGGTCACCACTAACCTGAACGTGGCCTATATGGATGCCTCCGATGAGAAGGATTTCACCGCAGCTATTAACTCCCTCTGGCATCGTTTTGAACTGGGTTATATCTACGCCCACAACAAAATCGACAAGTTCAACTCGGCTAATTATGTCTCTACCTGCGACGATGGCTGCTGGATCTCCAACGTGGGTGACTACGATATCCACACCATTCACGCGTCGTACCTGTTCCCCAATGTCATGGATATGAAGAACTTCAATATCTACCTTGGCGCTTACGCCTCGTGGATTGAAGCGAAACCAACGGATGGCGACAAACATGAAGACTCCCGCTACGGCGGCCGTCTTCGCTTCAAATATTTCTTCTGATCAAAGCCGAGCCCGCATTGCGCGGGCTCTGGTCAATATGCCATTACGCCTCCTGCGGAGGCTCGAGTTAACAGGACAACACCATGTATGACAGTAAAGCGGGGACCCCGCTGGAAGGGTTTGCCGAATTTGCCGCCGCCGCCGCTGCCGAGGGCGCGGTGCTGCTGAGAAACGATCGCGGCATGCTGCCGCTTGACGCTCAGCAGCCGGTTTCGTTATTTGGCCGTACGCAAATTGACTACTATCGTAGCGGTACCGGCTCGGGCGGGGCGGTAAACGTGGTGAGCCGAACCACCTTGTTGCAGGCCATGCGCGCGCGCAGCGGGGGGAAGCTCAATGAGCAGCTGGCCGCGCTTTACGAGAGCTGGACGCAACAGCATCCTTTTGACAACGGCGGCGGAGGCTGGGCGGCTGAGCCCTGGTATCAGCAGGAGATGCCGCTGAGCGATGAGCAGATTCGTCAGGCCCGCGCCGTCTCGACCCAGGCGGTGATTGTCCTTGGCCGTACCGCTGGTGAAGATCAGGATAACGCGGATGTTGAAGGCGGATACCGGCTCACGGCCGATGAAATGATGCTGCTACATCAGGTCTGCCGCGAGTTTGACGATGTGGCGGTCGTGCTGAATACCGCCGGGCTTATCGATCTCGCATGGGCCGACGATCCGCTGCTGCGTACTCGCATTCGCGCGCTGCTGTACGTGTGGCACGGCGGCGCCGACGGGGCGCAGGCGGCTGCTTCGCTTCTCTATGGTGAGGTAACGCCATCCGGCAAGCTGGTGGGCAGCATCGTCAAATCGCTGGATGACCATCCGGCATCGCCCTGCTGGGGAGCAGAAGCGCAAAACCTCTATCAGGAGGATATCTACGTCGGCTATCGCTACTTTGAAACCTTTTGTCCCCAGCGTTTGCAGTTTCCTTTTGGGTTTGGTCTCTCCTATACCCGCTTCACCCTGCAATCGGCGCGAGCGGAAGCCTTTGACGACCAGATCCAGACGACCGTCACCGTAACCAACGACGGCGCGCGTTTTGCGGGCAAAGAAGTCGTCCAGATTTACCTTCAGGCGCCGCAGGGCGCGCTCGGGAAACCGGCCAGGGCGCTGGTGGCCTTCGCCAAAACCCGCCTGCTGCAGCCGGGTGAAAGCGAAACCTTAACGTTATCGATCCCGCTGGAGCGTTTTGCTTCCCTCGACGATAGCGGGGCTACCGGGCATCCCCATTGCTACGTGATGGAACCCGGACTGTATCGTTTATTGATCGGGAACAGCGTGCGCGATCTGCAACCTTTGCCGGTAGACGGAGAGGCGGGGTACACGCAGAAGACTCTGCGGATCCTCTCCCGCCATCAGCAGGTGCTGGCGCCAACGGTACCTTTCGTGCGCATTAGACCCGCTGGCGATGGCGGCGATGGGCGCTACCAGATCGAATGGGAAGAAGTGCCGCGACGGAAGATTAACCTGCGCTCGCGTATTGAGGAGCGCCTGCCAGAGAGCATCACTCTCACCGGCAACCAGGGGCTTACCCTCAGCGACGTTGCGGAAGGGCGCGCGACGATGAACGCTTTTGTTGCTCAGCTGTCGGTGGAGGAGCTGGCCTGTCTGGTGCGCGGGGAGGGCATGTGCAGCTACAAAGTCACCCCCGGCGTCGCGTCGGCCTTTGGCGGAGTGGCGGACAGCCTGCTGGAAAAAGGCATTCCGCTGGCGTGTGCCGCCGACGGGCCTTCCGGTATTCGCATGGATAACGGTGCAAAGGCCACTCTGCTGCCCAGCGGTACGCTGCTGGCCTCCAGCTGGGACCCGATACTCGTGGAGCGTTTATACGTGATGGAGGGCAAGGAGCTGCTGCGCAACGGTATCGACCTGCTGCTGGGGCCGGGGATGAACATCCAGCGCCATCCGCTCAACGGGCGCAATTTTGAATATTTTTCCGAAGATCCGCTTATCACCGGGATGATGGCGGCGGCGGTGGTACGCGGCATTCGCAGCGGCGGCGGCGTGGCGACGCTTAAGCACTTTGCCTGTAATAATCAGGAGTTCGCCAGAGCCACAGCGGACTCGGTAGTGTCGGAGCGCGCGCTGCGTGAAATCTACCTGAAAGGCTTTGAGTACGCGGTGAAATCCGCCGGCGCCAGCGCGGTGATGACCGCCTACAACCCGGTCAACGGTTACCAGGCGGCCTCAAGCTACGATCTCACCACCACCGTACTGCGCGAAGAGTGGGGCTTTCGCGGGATCGTCATGACCGACTGGTGGGCAACGATGAACGATCCCATCGATGGCGGCGCGGCGAGCACCCGCAACACCGCGGCGATGATCCGCGCGCAGAACGATCTCTATATGGTGGTCAATAATAACGGCGCGGAGGTTAACGCTGCCGGTGATAACACCCTGGCGGCGCTGGCAAAAGGGGAACTCACGCTCGGTGAGCTTCAGCGCTGCGCGATCAACATCCTCGATTTTATGCTGCAGACTCAGGCCTTTAAGCGTGGGGAGGCGCCCCGGGCGAATGTGATTCACCTGGCGGCAGAACCGGCCTGCGCCGCCGGCTGCGATGGGGCAATTAAAATCGCCGAGCAGTCGCGTCTGCGCTATGACGAGGACCTGGTGCTGAGCGTTGAACAGGCGGCAGTCTACGATGTGCTGGTCAGCGTGTACGCCGACGGCGCGCCGCTGGCGCAAACCGCCGGCAATCTGCTGCTCAATGACCAGTTCGTGGCAACGATACACACCCACGGCACGCTCGGCCGGGAAATGGTGCAGAAGCTGTGTCGGGTTGCGCTACAGCCGGGGAAATACCGCGTGGGGTTTGACGTTATCAAGCCGGGTCTGGTGGTGGAGTGGCTGGAGCTGAGGCGCGTTAACGACTAACCGTGGCAGACGTTCAGGTCGCGTGCGGCCTTTTCGCGGGCCGTTATCTGGCGACGGATGCGGGCTATCGACCCGCCCGTTAACGCGGGAGCGAACGCCCCAATTTGGTGCGATTCTGGCTGACGGCAGAGCCTGAACAAGCATAATAACGGGTTGTTTTTTATTCAGATAAGCGCGGCGTTACGCTATGCCGCTGCGCTGCGCTACCTGGCATAATTAATGCTTATCTCTCCCGGGGATGACCTCAAAGTGAGTACAACCGGAGGAGACGACCATGATAAAAATAACGCTTCCTGACGGGCATTATTATGATGAGATGCTTACCGCACAGGGAGAGCAGCGTCAGCACTATAACGCCTGGTGGCAATGGTTTCGCAGTACCGATCAATTCTCTATCCGGCAGAAAAAAGAGCAGGCGGAGCTGCTCTTTCACCGCATCGGCATCACTTTTAACGTCTACGGCGAAGACGAGGGGACCGAACGTCTGATCCCTTTCGACAGCGTGCCGCGCATTATCCCCGCCGGCGAGTGGCAGCGAATCGACCGCGGCATCCGCCAGCGGGTGAAAGCGCTCAACGCCTTTCTTTACGATATTTACCACGATCAAAATATCCTGCGCGCGGGACTGATCCCGGCCGAACAGGTGCTGGCGAATGAACAGTATCAGCCCTGTATGCAGGGAATAAATTTACCCAATAACACCTATGCCCATATCACCGGGGTTGATATGGTGCGCAACAGCGACGGCCAGTATTACGTGCTGGAGGATAATCTCCGCACCCCCTCCGGCGTATCCTACATGCTGGAAAACCGCAAAATGATGATGCGGCTCTACCCCGAAATGTTCGAACAGCATCGTATTGCGCCGGTAGAACGCTACCCCAGCTATCTGCTGCAAACGCTGCGCGAAAGCTCGCCTGTGGACGACCCGTGCGTGGTGGTGATGACCCCAGGGCGGTTTAACAGCGCCTATTTTGAACACAGCTTTCTGGCCCAGCAGATGGGCGTTGAGCTGGTGGAGAGCGCGGATCTGTTTATTAAAACCGGGGCGGTGTATATGCGCACCACCGAGGGGCCGCGGCGCGTGGACGTCATATACCGGCGGATCGACGATGCGTATCTCGACCCGCTGGCCTTTCGCGCCGACTCTATGCTGGGCGTGCCGGGGCTGCTGTCGGTGTACCGCGCCGGAGGCGTGGTGCTGGCGAATGCCATCGGCACCGGCGTCGCCGACGATAAATCGATCTACCCCTTCGTGCCGGAGATGATCCGTTTCTATCTGGGCGAGCAGCCGATCCTCAGCAATATTCCCACCTGGCAATGCCGTAAAGCGGAAGATCTCAGCTACGTGCTGAGCCATCTTGAGCTGATGGTCGTGAAAGAGGTTCACGGCGCGGGCGGCTACGGCATGCTGGTCGGCCCGCGCTCGACCAAAGAGGAGCGCGATGCGTTTCGTCAGCGTCTGCTGGCAAACCCGGCCAACTATATCGCCCAGGACACCCTGGCGCTGTCAACCTGCCCGACCTTTATAGAAGAGGGGCTGGCGCCGCGCCATATCGATCTCCGGCCCTTTGTCCTTTCCGGTCAGGAGATCCGCCTGGTTCCCGGCGGCCTGACGCGGGTGGCGCTAACCGAAGGCTCGCTGGTGGTGAACTCGTCGCAGGGCGGCGGCACCAAGGATACCTGGGTGATGGAGGAGGACGAATCATGTTAAGCCGCACAGCGAGTGAACTCTTCTGGATGGCGCGCTATCTTGAGCGCGCGGAAAGCTATGCCCGGGTGCTGGACGTGACCTGGAAGCTGTCGATGATCCCCCGCCACAGCCAGCAGTCGCGGGATTTAGCCTTGCCGCTAAATCTATCGTTGACCCACGAGCTGTTTCAGGCCCGGCACGCGCGTTTCACCATGAGCAACCTGCTTAATTTTTTCGCCCTCGACGGCAACAACCCGTACAGCATTTTTAGCTGCGTCGAGATGGCGTGGAACAACGCCCACGCGGTGCGCGGCAGCCTGTCGGCGGAAGTGTGGGAAAGCATCAACGCCACGCGTATTGAGCTGCGAAAACTGCGCCAGCAGGGGATCGGCGAGCTGGGCAACGACGCCTTCTTTGAGTGGGTAAAAGAGCGGGTTCATCTGTTTCGCGGGGCGATTCTCGGCACGCTGCTGCGTAACGACGCTCTGAGCTTTATCGGTATCGGGACGCTGATCGAACGGGCATCCGCCACCGCCCAGCTGCTGCTGATTAAGGATCAGCAGTTAAACAGCGATCCCGATCCGGTCCGCGAGTATTACCGGCTGGATACGCTGCTTAACGCGGTCAGCGCACGCGAGGCCTATAACAGCATCTACCGCCAGCCGGTCAGCCGCGAAACGGTGATGGAGCTGCTGATCCTGCGCAACGATGTGCCGAGATCGCTGCGAGCGAGCATTTCCGACCTCGTCGGGCAGCTGGAGCAGATTGCCAACGATCGTTCGCACTTGCCGCTGCGCCTGGCGCACCAGCTTAACGTCGACCTGCGTTTTAGCACCCGCGACGATCTGGCGCAGGCTGATTTGCAGGTCACCCTTAATGCACTGCTGGCGCGGATTAACGCGCTTTCCGACAGCATCAGACAAACCTATCTGGAGGCGTTATGAAACTGGTAATCGATCACCTGACCCGCTACGGCTACGATGAAGAAGTGAAGTTTTCAACCCAGTACCTGCGCCTGACGCCGCGCAGCAGCGGTCGGCAGAAGATCACCGCCTGGACATTAACCCTGCCGGACGGTTCCGCCGTCGCCACCACCGACGCGTGGGGCAACGTGCTGCACGTGCTGACGCTGGATAATCCGCATAAAGAGATTACCATCCGCGCCAGCGGGATCGTCGATATCGTGGAAGAGGGGGAAGAGATTGGCGCGGAGCCGCAGGAGCTGCTGTCGCCGCTGGTTTTCTTGCGCTGTACCCCGCTTACCCGCGCTGACGGCCCGATCCGCGAATTTGCCCAGCGCTGGTATCAGCCGGAGGCTCAGGAAGCGAGCCTGAACCGGTTAATGGCCGAGCTGCTGCTGAGAATGCCCTATTCGCCGGGCGCCACGCAGGTACAGGACTCGGCCGCCGACGCGTTCGCGCGATCGAAAGGGGTTTGCCAGGATCACACCCATGTGTTTCTCGCCTGCTGCCGGGCGCTGGCGATCCCGGCGCGCTACGTCAGCGGCTATGTCTACAGCGATAACGCCGAGCATGTCGCTATGCACGCCTGGGCCGAAGTATGGCTGAACGATCGCTGGCAGCCGTTTGATATCACGAACAATACCCGCCGTCTGAATCAGCATTTGCGGCTGGCGACCGGGCTGGACTATCTTGATGCGTGTCCGGTGCGCGGTACCCGCCTCGGCGGCGGCGGAGAAATTTTGTTAACTAACGCTGAGGTGCGCGAGCATTCACAGCAGGCGCAGCAGCAATAACCGCAGGAATGAAACGATGACCTATTGCGTGGCCATGTGTTTGTCAGATGGACTGGTGTTTGCCTCAGACTCCCGCACCAACGCGGGAGTGGACCATATTGCAACGTTTAAAAAACTGCACGTTTTCCATCAGGATGGCGAACGCGTCATGGTCCTGCAGTCTGCGGGTAACCTGGCCACGACTCAGAGCGTGATTAGCCTGCTCAGCGCCCGCATTCGTACCCAGCAGGAACCGAATCTGATGCAGGTGACTTCGTTATACGACGCGGCGATGCTGATCGGCAAAACGTTGCAGGAGGTGATTCAACGCGACGCCAGCAATCAGCAAAACTGCGGCAATACCAACTTCAACTGTAACCTGCTGCTCGGCGGGCAGATCGCCGGGGAAACGCACCGGCTGTTCCATATCTATCCGGAAGGCAACTTTATTGAAGCCACGCGCGACACGCCCTATTTCCAGATTGGCGAGAGTAAATACGGCAAACCGATCATCGACCGGGTCCTGACCATCGATACCCCCCTTGAGCAGGCGATGTGCTGCGCGCTGATCTCGATCGACTCTACCTTGCGCAGCAATCTTTCGGTGGGACTGCCGCTGGACACGCTGCTCTACCGCAGCGGTAGCCTGAGCAGCGCCGGGCAGCATCGGATCACCGAGAACGATCCCTATTTCAATACCATTCGCAAAGCGTGGTCCGAGGGGTTACAAAGCACCTTCCTGCAGCTGCCGCCGTTCACTCCGGGCGGCCAGGATCAGGGGGCGAAATAGCGTCCCGGCGTCATGCCGGTCATGGTGCGGAAAAAGTAGATAAAGGCGCTATCGCTGGCGAAATCAAGCGCCATCGCGGTATCGGTAATCCGCTGCCCGGTAGCCAGCATCTCAACTGCCTTCATTAATCGCCACTGCTGACGCCACTGCTGGTAGGACATACCGGTATCGCGGCGGAACAGGCGGCTGATGGTTTTTTCGCTGGCGCCGCAGCGGGCTGCGAGCGTCCCAAGCGCCGGCGGTAGCGCATCGCCGGAAAGCTGCGCCAGCCGTTTATCCTGCGGCAGCGCCAGCATCATCGGCTCCTGGGCGGCGGCGCGAATTTCCGCCTGGCACAGGGCCGCGAGATGCCGCGCCGGCTCGGCTTCCCAGTCGGTATCCCAAGGGCTGGCGCAGATACGCTCTAAGAGTTCGCGCAGCAGCGGCACCACGTTGAGTATCGCCGCCTGCGTTGGCAATTGAGGGTAACGCTGCGGCTGAAACCAGACTGAACGATAATCGACAATATTTTTCATCTCCGCGCGATGGCTGATACCGGCCGGGATCCAGGCGGCGCGTCCCGGCGGAAGCAGGCACAGTAGCGCGCCATCGTCGAGCGTCAAACGTACGCATCCCTGACGGGTAAACAGGATCTGCGCCATCTTATGCTGGTGGCTGCCGGAGTCATGGTTACCCAGCGCCGACTGCACGCCAATCAGGCTTTTTGTTAACGCATCCGGATTGAATGCCGCATCAGCGTCAAGCCAGGCCATAATGTCTGATTTCCGATATTTAAAGTCATTATGTTTATAATGTTCGATAAACGGCTTACCTACAATAGCGCCTCTTGTTTATCAGGAGGTAGATATGTTGGGACGTGCCGCGCTGGTACTGGTTACCGCGCTACTGATGTTTCCGCAAATAGCGGAAACGATTTATAGCCCGGCGCTGACCGATATCAGCGCCCGGTTTTCCGTGAGCGCCGCGCAGGCGGCGCAAACGCTCTCCGTATATTTTATCGGTTTTGCCGTCGGCGTTCTGTTGTGGGGCGGATTCAGCGATCGCTACGGCCGGCGTCCGGCCCTGCTGACGGGGTTAGGTGTCTACGCGACGGGGTGCCTGCTGGCGCTGTGGGCCAGCGATTTTTCGCTGCTGCTGGTGGCGCGGATCGTCACGGCCGCTGGCGCGGCAACCGGCTCAGTGGTGACGCAGACGGTTCTGCGGGACTGCTATAGCGGGCGGCAGCTGGCGGGGATTTTTTCGTTTATCGGCCTGGCGCTGGCGGTGAGCCCGGCCATCGGGGTCTATATCGGCGGCGGGTTGACCGCCATCTGGGGTATGCGCGGTGTATTCAGCGCGCTGGCGATTTTTGCCGCCGCGCTCCTGCTGGGCTGCCTGTGGTTGATGCCGGAAACGCGCCCGCATAACCTCAGGGGAGGGGCGTTTCTTGACGTGCTGAGGCGGATGGCGGGCGACAGGCGTATCGCTCTGGCGGCAATTCTGGTGGCGGCATTTAACATCAGCCTGTTCAGCTACTACAGTCTGGCTCCCTTTCTGTTCGCCAGATTCGATCTCGATGCCCTGGCCTTTGGCTACAGCGGCGTGGCGCTTGCCGCGGGTTCGCTGTTCGGCGCGCTGCTTAACCGCCGTCTGCTGCGTCAGAATGTCCCGCTGGGGCAAATGCTCGCGATCGCCTGCATCCTCCACCTGGCGGGCGCTGCCGCCGTGTACGTGCTGCGGGAATCGCTGTGGTTTGTGGCGCCGGTCGCGCTGGTCACCCTCGCGTATGCGATGGCGATCCCGTTAGTGCTGGGATCGGCGCTGAGCGCCTATGGCGACTGTCGGGGCACCGCCGGCGCCATTTTCGGCTTGTTTTATTATCTTCTGATAGGCGCCAGTCTGCTGGCGGTCGGATGGGGGCAATCGCTGGGCGCATCGCTGCTGCTGTGCGCTGGGGTAAGCCTCATCGCCGGGTGGCGCTATATGCACTCGCTCAACGACGCATAAGGCCGATTTCTGGCAAAGCTTAGTGATTTAATTTCTTTGTTATTTAACGCGTTATCTCACATCTTCGGGGGAGCAAAACGATAACGCGAAAAGGTAGCGTCAGGAATGGCAAAAAGCAGATCGGCCTATTTGCATCCGCAGCAGCGCGAGCGGATTCAGCAGTTGTCCCGCAGCTGGCTGTGGCGCAGCGAACTGCCGACCTGGCTATTGCTTTTTGCGATCTACGGCGGCTGGTTTGCCTCGCTGGCCTGGTGGCGCGCGCTGGGGCTGTTCCCGGCCACGCTGCTGCTGGTCTGGTTCACCGCCTGGTATATGTCACTGCAGCACGAGTTCATTCATGGCCATCCCACCTCGCGGCCGTGGTTTAATCAACTGCTGGGGACCCTGCCGCTGGCGGTCTGGTACCCCTATGGTCTGTATCGCGACTCGCACCTGGCGCACCATAATCATCATCTGCTGACGCAGCCGGTTGACGATCCGGAATCCTACTATTTTACGCCGCAGAGCTGGCAGCATTTTGCCCCCTGGCAGCGCAGTCTTATTCATCTGCGCAATACGTTTATCGGCAGGCTGCTGGTAGCGCCGCTGCTGGATATTGCCCAGACGCTCAGCTGCGCGCTGACGGCGCTGCGTCTTCGGCGGGTGAAGACGCTAGCGATGTGGCTGGTTCACGGCCTGCTGCTGGCGGCGCTGTTCGCGTGGATGCATCACCTTGACATTTCGCCGCTCTATTTCGTGCTGGCTGTCAGCTATCCTGCGCTGGCGTTAACCAAAGTGCGCTCTTTTCTTGAGCACCGCGCCGCGGACGATCCGCTGGCCCGTTCGGTGATTAACGAGGCGGGGCTGGTCTGGCGGGTGCTGTTCCTCAATCTCAACTACCATTCAGTGCATCACGATTTGCCGGGCGTACCGTGGTACGGGCTGCGAAAAATCTATCTGCATAATCAGGCGGAGTATCAGCGGCGCAACGCCGGGTTTGTGGTGCGCGGCTACGGTGAATGGCTGCGGCATTTTTTTGCCAGACCGGTGACGGTGAATGCGCATCCCGGGTTCAACCAGCAGGGTAAGGCGGATGAAGAGCATGAGTGAAAGGCTGGCGTTTCCGATGTACGCGGTGAATGACGAGGATACTCAGGCGCTCTGGTGGGCGGTGCGGCAGCTGCTGGCGGCTCGCGGCGTGGTGGATGAGGATGGGCTGTCATATACGGTACCTGAGGATCTGCTGGCGCACTGGCGCCATCCGGCGCTGCTGTTGAGCCAGACCTGCGGTTATCCGCTGGTGACGCTGTTGGCGAACGTGCAAACGGTCGGCTGTTTTCACTATTCGGCGCCCGGATGCGAAGGGCGGAACTACCGCAGCCTGCTGGTGGCGCGTGAAGCGGACGGTGGTCAGGTGCTGGCAGATTTTCGCGGGCGTCGGGTCGCGTGCAATTCGCCGGATTCCCAGTCCGGCTATAACGTGCTGTTAAAAATGATCGCGCCGCTGTCGCGCGATGGGCGTTTCTTCTCAACGGTCGCGTTTAGCGGCAGCCATCGCCAGTCGCTGCGTGAAGTTCAGCAGGGGACGGCGGATATTGCCGCCATTGATTGCGTGACCTGGGCGCTGCTGCAGCGTCATCAGCCGGAGGCGCTGGCGGGGCTGACGGTGATTGCCCATAGCCCGCTGGCCCCGGGACTACCGCTGATTACGTCGGCGACGACGCCCGCGGCGACGCTGGAGTTGCTCAGAGAGGCATTGCAGCAGCTGGTGAGCGATGAACGCTATCAGCCGTTTTGCGAAGCGCTGTTTATCTGCGGCTACAGCGATATGCGGCGCGCGGACTATCAGCCGCTGCTGGCGTGGCGTGAAGAGGCCGCGGCCAGAGGCGTTGTGCGGCTATAGTTGGCAATTTCCCCGGGCCGCGGCGCAAGCGCCTTGCCCGGGCTACCCGATCGCAGGCGGTTGTGAACCCGTAGCCCGATGTGATGGACACCTCCCCCTTACGGCATCAAAGTGCCAGACTGAGG